>Ga0206130_10000587_pt1 | contig 60098 bp, 67 predicted proteins | sample Helgoland_Spring_9_FD_148637 | JGI IMG/M metagenome (GOLD analysis project Ga0206130, IMG submission 148637) | Pelagic subsurface seawater microbial communities from Kabeltonne, Helgoland, North Sea - Helgoland_Spring_Bloom_20160512_1 | ecosystem: Environmental > Aquatic > Marine > Epipelagic ... | reverse complement strand
GATTCTGGTTTTGATTTATTTGTTCCCGAAACTGTTACGATTCAGCCTGGTGAAATTAAATTAATCGATATGGGAGTTAAATGTAGTGTCTATAAAAACATTCACAATCATAATATTATTACAGGTAAAAAGATGACAAAAACAATCCCATCTCCTTATTATTTATATGCGCGTTCAAGTGTTAGTAAGAGAGGTATTATATTGGCAAATTCAGTAGGCATTATCGATAGTGGTTATCGCGGTTCTTTAATGGCCGCATTTTACAATACAAAGAAAGAACCAGTTTGTATTAAAGCCGGAGATAGAATAGTTCAAATTTGTATGCCAGGTTTAAGTTTTCATTTTAATATTGATATTGTTGATAATTTAAATAAAACAGCTCGCGGAGAACAAGGATTGGGTTCAACTGGTAAATAAAAAATTTATCAAATAAAATTATATATTATTATCCTATATGGTAGAAAATAATATAATCGTGAAGTGTCCTCATTGCGATCTACTTATTCAAATTTTAATAAAAGAATTTAATTGTAAGATATTTAGACACGGTATATTGAAAAGTAATTATAAACAGATTGATCCGCATTTACCCAAAAATAAATGCGATGAATTAAAAGCAAATAATCTTATATATGGATGTGGGAAGCCATATGAACTTATGCAAAAAAATGATAAATGGATAGCCGTTGCCTGCGAATATAAATAAATTTTTAATCAGAGCAAAAACATATCGGCAATGTATTTCTTATAGTTGCTCTTTTCCACATTACTAAGGTATATTCTCCACATGCCGGACAATTATACCCACCCCATATATTATTACAACCTAACCCAAATCTCCAATGACTAACGTGTTGTGGTGTATCATAAAAATATAAACTATCCTGAATAAAATTGTTTATATTTGTTTTTTTTGATGCTATTTTTTTAGCAAAATTTAACGAATTTATATCATAATATATATATGATTTTATGATATTTAATACATCCATCGGTATATTTATTTTATTTATAACCAATAAAGATTTTGTTGGATTTACAAAATTTCCTGGATACATTTATTTAATTTATTATAATTAATCTTTATTTATTTATTATTATTCAATAACTTATAACTCCAAATCAGACCCATCAAATAAACGGGTATAACCGCTTTAACAGGTCCTCTCTCACCTTCTACATTTCCATAATAAGCTTTGTATAAATAATAACCTACTACGGGCAGGCGAATAAAACTATACATATATTTTTGTAACTGTTTATACAAAACTAATTTCGCACTTTCGGGGTTTGTTTTAAGATAATGATACACTAAATATGATGGTAAATTCGATAATTCTCCCCAAAATATAGCATGTAATCCATAGTATTTACGAGGGTCAAATTGTAAAACATACACGCTCGCAAAATGATGGTATAAATAAGCACTTCTTAATAGATTATGTTTGTCATATTTTAACATACAAATACTATCATAAATAAAATAACCACAAGACCATATTCTAGCCGCATAAACCGTTTCACTACTATAGTTATTATACATTGAAACACCGCTAGCAACTAGAGCACCCGTCGCGTGTAATGCTGAAACATAGTTTCTAGAAATATTCATTGTTTTGTATTTGTTTATTTGATGTGTTAAATAGTAATTAAATAAAACTTGACTAGCTAATTGACATGGGTATAACAAACTAAGAGCCATGATTGTATTTAAAGTTTATTAAAAAATAAACTTTAAATGTATTGAATATATTATTTTTTTTTATTTCGAAAATTTTCAATATTGCTAGCTGGTATGCCCACAACAGTAATGCCTTCATCATCAATGTCTTTTGTTACCATACTTAACCCCCCTACCATTACATTCTTACTTACGTTTAAATGTTGCGCAACAAATCCATTACCACCAATAATTATCTCTTTATCTAGTGTTGAGCTTCCTGCTACTCCGGAACAAGCGGAAAATAAACACGAATTCCCCACATTAACATTATGCGCTATGTGAACCATATTGTCGAATTTTGTTCCTGACTCGATAACTGTATCACGCCAGCTACCGCGGTCTATTGTACAATTGGCCCCAATTTCAATATCATCTTTAATAATTACCCTTAGATTTTGAGGTTTTTTTTGTGGCAATGGTTCATGTTCCGATGCGGGAATAAATCCAAAACCATCCTGCCCAATACGGGTCCCATTATGTATAACGACCCTATCTCCAATATCGCAATTAGTAATAGAACAATGCGAACGTATATCAGCGTCATCACCAATATTAACGTTTGGTCCAATATAAACAAAAGGTCCAATATTACAATTTACTCCAAATCTAGCAGTCTTATCAATTACAACAGAAGGATGGATAGTAGAAAAATTAGAAGATTGTATATAATTAATTTTTTTTGGTTTTATTATATTCAGAGCGTGTTTGAACATTTTTAGCGTAGTATTCATTAATATAGAATATTTATCGTAATTTCTTTAAACAGTATTATATAATTTTAATTACCATAAGTAAATGTGACTTAATATTTTAGGATTATAATATCCTTTTGATTTTTTTAATTCTTTAATAACTGCATTTCTTTTTGTTTTCTCTCCCGAATGTCGAAAAAAATAGTTTTGTTTTTTTTTCAATGATCCATGATTTTTTTTTGTATAATAACCTAATTTGGTCGAATCTCTAAACTGTTGATAATCACTTCCGCCAAAATGTATTACTCTTGCTTTCTTTGTTTTAATATTTTCAACAACAGCCGTATATTTTTTCCCTTTACTAGTGCTTTTTTTTATGTTAATTATTTTTTCTTTCATATTTTCACCATACCTTTTTTTTTGCCCCCTATAGTAACCTTTTTAACACGGCGACGGCCGAATTTATATTTTTTCAAAGATTTTTTAGCTAATTTCAACGCTTTACTATTTTTTTTACAACTTTCCTCTAACATATAATAATCAACAGCTGATGCTTTCCCTCCAGTAATAGTACTGGCTAATCTGGCTCTACCCCACGAATGCCCCGTTTGATTTGGCCGGGAACCTGATGAAAAATATGCGCCTTGTCCCTTTTCAATAATTTTTTGTAACACTTTTTTAGAACAACCGGTTGCTTTTGCTAACTTGGCATTTACAACAATTTTATCAACCTTATACATTTTTTTTGCTTTAATTATATGCGGTGAAATCTTGCTTTTAAATGAACGAACTTTTTTTCTCGTATGATATTTCTTTGTTTTATACTTTTTTCTTGATTTTTTTAGTTCGCTTGAAACAATTTTTTTATCTTTTTTAGAGAGAATATCGGGTAAATATCTTTTTGGTACATTCACCATATACATTAACACAATATAAAAAATTATGATTGATATATTAAATCATAATTTTTACACTCAGTTTTTACACTCAGTTTTTACACTCAGTTTTACACTCAGTTTTTACACTCAGTTTTACACTAATTATCTTGTACAAGGTCTCGCCATTGATCTATTAGGTGAGGGCTTATCAAGAAAAACCTCACAACAAACACAATGACCATCCCAACAATCTAATTCTCTCTGAGGTACACATTTTTTACATTCTTTATAATTTGGACATTTAACTGGGTTACAATAATAACAACAATTGAAACTTTTGTCCCTATAATATTCTCCATTTATTATTTTCAAACATTCGCCGTCGCCAATACAAATTTTCCGATTCATATAATATTTAAAAAATAAAAAATTATATGAAATTTAACTTATCAGTCTAAACTATATCAAGCAAATAATCTCCCTTATTATTCTTATTTTCTTTGTACCACGATAATAAAAATGAACCCCATGCTATTATACATAAAACATTACCTACAATTACTAACCAATATATACATATATTATTCATAATGATTAGTTAAATACATATTGTTTTATATAGATTACAAGTATCTTTTCGGAGAGAAATTATTTTGTTAATAAATATCTTTTAATATACTCATATAATATCAAGATCACGATTCAATATATTTTATTTTATATAACTTTCCTATAATTCTTTCTTCTATTATTTTTTTAACACGTGGTATATGCTGTTTGGATGAAATTATTTTAATTTCATTTATATTTGGAATTTCATTTAAAATACCTACAATATTTTCGATATTTTCAATAGTACTAATTGATTTGTTTTCTTTAATAATATATTTACTAGGAATTTTTCCCTTTTCCATTAAATAATTCTTCATTACATAAGCCTCCGTGTGTTTTTGTTTTGCGATATTTCCACCAGATACAATCACTAAATCTTTTTTCTTATATTTTTCAATACATTTGTCCAATCGTTTCCTTAATGTAGTGGATATTTTCGAATTTTCTTTTAATTTGTTTCCTAGAACAATATAAATATTATTTATTTCTAAAGACATTTATATTATATAATAATAGTATAATTAAAACCATTTTTTCCATTCTAAAGTATTATTTTCATATGTTGATGTAGGGCGATCAATTGGGACAACCAAAGTACTTACATCATTTTTGTATTTAACATATGATACCGCTTCGCCATAAATTTGAGGTACAGAGTAATCAATCACCATCTTATTTATAGCGGCTACTTGTTGAGGTATATTATTTGGCAAATTTGTTGAATGTTGTAAAAAAATACTTCTCATTATAATCTTTAGGGTATCTTCGTCTTGATCAGCTATTTGAAATCTACCGTTCGATTTTTTATAAACACCGGCACGGATACCATTTTGAAGTATTCTAATATTTTCAGCGCTAAAGAATGCTGAAGATAAATTGCTGTTTTGCCAATTACCTGTTAAAGCATTTCTAAATGAAGTATCTTGTTGCTGTGTTGCGATTTTATCATGCATTTGAAATCTCATAAAAGGATTAAAACCAGTAATATTTACTCTTCCATTTGTTTCCATTTATTTATATTAAGTTTACAGAAAAAAATATCTATTTAATTATATAATGAATGGATTTCAAAAAGTGGTTTTAATTATTGCCAGTGTTATATTAATTTTAGCTTTAGTAATCATTGGTGTTTTGCTTTACAACAGACAGTACGATATTAAATTCCCCCCTGAAATTGGCAATTGTCCAGATTATTATACAAGTGGTCCAAATAATACTTGTAATAATAATTTAGATTTGAAGGTAAAAAATCCTAATTGTAACACCGGAAACTTTAGCGGTTATACCGGACAAGGAGCAAATAAAAAGAAATGTCAATGGGCTAAAACATGCGGCGTTACATGGGACGGTATCACAAATATGACACCACCGCTTTGTTAAACCATTTAAAGCATTGTTATTATTAATATTATTGTATATTAATAATAAATGAATAATCAAAGTGATTATACAGTTTTAGATAGATTAAATCTAAATACATTCCCAGAAGATTTATTACCTATTGTATATTCTTATATTCCCATTGATATTAGATTTGTAATTAATAAAAAAGAGTTTGATGAAAATTATTTGAAATCATTAAGACATATTATGCGCTCAAAAAACTTTGATAAAAACATAAAAAGAATGATAAGATCTGATAATTTACTATGTTTTTCTATTTTATTAAAGGAAAATTATTATTTTTGGATTACTATAAAAAATTTTAGAGGGAAGATAGGTGTAAACAGATGTAGAACAAATAATTATATATCATATTTAAAAGAATTATGTAATTATTATGGTTCTGGGAAATGTAAAACAAAACTAATAAATACAATAAAAACAAAAAAGACTAACAAAAATAAAGAGTTTAAAAATATTAAAATAAAATATACAAGATGGAACAATTAAATTTAAATAATATCTTAAATAGAACAAATCAAGAAAATAAATTAATTGAATATTTAAATTATTTTGAAGAAAATAAAAAAAATTTAACAGTAAAACGTGGTATATATATATACGGGTCGCCTGGTTCAGGAAAAACGGTGTTTGTTGAAAAAATTCTGAAAAAATTAAATTATGATATTTTAAAATATGACGCTGGTGATGTTAGAAATAAAAATGTCATTGATACCATAGCTAATAACAACATGTCTGATAAAAATATTTTAAGTATGTTTTATAAAAAAATACAAAAAATTGTTATTGTCATGGATGAAATTGATGGTATGAATAGTGGAGATAAAGGTGGTATCAATACTCTTATTAAATTAATAAGACCAAAGAAAACAAAAAAACAGAAAAAGGAAAATAATACGATGATACCAATTATTTGTATTGGAAATTATCATTTAGATAAAAAAATAAAAGAACTGATGAAGGTTTCAAACGTTATAGAATTACCAAATCCGGATGACATACAAATAACGTTTATATTAAAGTCATTAATGCCTAATATTGACCCTGTTTTATTTATTAATTTGTTAAAGTATGTAAATTATGATTTGAGAAAAATAAACTCAATATATAAAATTTACAATAATCAACAAAATATTTTACAAAATAAACTAATTACAAATATGTTCCAATCAAAAACACACAATGAGGATACCAAAGATATAGCAAAAAATCTCCTAACACAAAAATACAAAATTTCAGATCATAATTTTATTATGAATGAAACTGACAGAACGAGTGTTGGCTTGTTATTTCATGAAAATATTATTGATCCGTTGGAATTAATTGATGTTGGGATAAGTATTCCATTTTATATTGAAATATTAAAAAATATTACATTTTCGGATTACATTGATAGAATTACTTTTCAAAAACAAATTTGGATTTTTAATGAAATGAGTTCATTGATAAAAACAATGTATAATAATCATTTATATAATGAAAAATTCAATAATGAGTTATTATTTGAAAAAAAACAACCTAGATTTACAAAGGTTTTAACAAAGTATTCAACAGAATATAATAACATGTTATTTATTCAAAGTTTATGTCAACAATTAAATATGGATAAAAAAGATATGCTTTCTTATTTTATACATTTGCGTCAAAAAAATAGCGATGAACATATTATAAAATTATTTCAAAATGAAAATTATAATATTGGTAAACTTGATATTAATAGAATATATAGGTTCATTGATAATTACACGTTATTAAATTAATTTGAACTATTATCTTCGCAAAATTTTTGAAACGCTTCTGCGGTTCGTTTTCCTTCGTAACTTTTTATTTTATTTTTTTTAGAATCCAACAAAAGAATAGTAGGAAATGATGTGACTGAATATTTTTTCATCAGTGCCGGATTTTCGCTTCTCTCTACCATAGTTGTTTTGAGGGATGTTGTATTATTATTAACGAATTTATGCCATTCAGGCATCATTTTTTTACAATACCCACAGCTATTCATGTGTAATAATAACAGTTCACTGCCATCCGAAGAATTAGCAAAATTTTCACTCACCATCAAATTATTGTAAATAAATTGTATAAGTTTTGCTAAAAAATATACCGCTATTACAGATAAAGCTATGCATAATAAAGATTTAGTATCTTTGTTATTAACACATTTTTTAATTTTTTTTATATAATTCATTATATTATATAAAAATATTTTAATTTATATAGAAATATATAAATTTCGCAGTTTTTTATTTTTGATAAATTTTTTTAATTTAAGTTTTGTTTTTTTTACTATATCCGGATCTGAATTTTTTACTAATTTTTTTTTGTCGAAAGTATTATCATTATGACAAAAAACCAATATGGTTTTTATAGGGTCTAATTGTATAAAAGGTATGGTGTAGTTTTTAAGAAAACTTATTTCTTCGGCCATTTCAGCATCGTCATCGTATTTAGTTTCCTTTAACAATTTGCGTTTAAATGCGAATGTTCCGGCGGTTGCATGTTTTTTTCCATATGGACCAAATGAATAAATTTCTCCCCACTCCTTAAAATACATATAAAGATGACTACTTCCCGCCGCTAAAATATGCGCGTTGCTATTTAGTTTTGTAACAGCATGTTTAATTCTATCAGGTGGATAATAATCATCATCGTCCATATAAACAATAATATCACCACTGCTTTTTTCATGTAATAAATTTCTTTTTTTCCCTAATTTAAGTTTTTCATTATAATAATAATACTTAACACCCGGTATATCTTTAAATAAATCTTCTACTTTATCGCTTCCGTCATCAATAACAATCCATTCTATTAAATCAGATGGGTATGTCTGCGACAAGTAACATTGTATCAATAAAGGTATGAATTTCCGTCTGTTAAATGTTGGCGTACACACACTCACGGTTGGTCTGTTATTATTGGTTAGATGTTTCAAATTATTTTTATTTTCCATATAAAACACTAAATATATATATTTGTATATTTTTATATATTTTATTGTTAATAACTTTATTGTATAATAATTCTCTCTTGTTTTATTCTCAAATTTATTATGGTTGTTTATATTTTATTATTTATTTTTTTACAGTGGAAGTTTTATCTACTATAAACAAAATCAAACTTATTATTAAGCCCATGGCCAAAATAGCTTGCATTATTCTACCATATCCTTTACCAGTGTCTAAATTTAAATTTTTTGATACTTGTGTCGGTCCAGAACCCATTATACCTCCGATTGTCATATATGTAATCATTTGAATGTTATGCAACACCATAGTTGCCATGGTAATAATTGGAATAAAAAAGAACACGACGCCCCAAGGGGCTATGCCCGCTGAAAAGTTTCCCCACAAACATGATATAAAAGAAACAAGGGGTTGTAATACAATGCTTAATGAAATAATAACAGGCATACACCATGTTAAAATAAAACGTGTAAACAAATTATCAGTCAAAGAAGAGAATAAAGATAAATAACCGTATAAAATACCACGAGAAGATGACCATGAGTTAATTTGCATATTTCCAAACCATTGGGAAAAATACCCAGTTTCCCAATTTGAAGGTTCGTCGGCCCAACTATAGGGCCAGGAAGGCGGACCATTAAAAATATCAAAAGGTTTATAACCGTCAATGTCAACCTCAGTTAAGAAATTATTTATTTTTTTCGCTCTTTTAGATACATTTCCTCCAGTCATCGATTTACCAGTTGCTTTTGGTGTAATTCCAAAAACTTTCTTTAATAATTCTAAAATACTCCAATTTTCCCCTGCTGATTTTGCTCTTTCAAAGATATCCATTAAATCAGCGTGTTTCGTGGTATTGGGTCTATATGGTACGCTATAAGGATTGCTTGGCAATAAACAATTGGGTAATTTATTTTTACATTTTAATTGGTCTATGACAAAAGATAATTGCCAAGAACCCAGTATAAAATAAAGTAATATACCAAATGTAACTATCAAAGATACGGCCCAATTTGGTATATTATTAGATGGTTTCTTTGTTTTTTTATTTTGCCTTTGTTTTAAATTCATATTAATATATTAAAATAAAATAATATTTCTAAAATAATATTTAAAATTTTCATAATATAAATAAATATAATGAAGATTGACCAAACGCCCCAACTCGATTTCAAAGATGTTTTAATTCGTCCTAAAAGAAGTACTTTAAATTCAAGGTCCGAAGTTAATATTGAAAGAGAGTTTGCTTTCCCATATAGTTCTTTAAAATGGAAAGGAGTACCCATTATAGCCGCGAATATGGACACAACAGGTACTTTTGGCGTTTACAATGTTTTAAGTAAAAATAATATAATTACCTGTTTAAATAAATTTTATAATATTAAAGACTTTAAAAAACAAACATTAAACCCAGATTTTTTTATGATATCCACCGGCATTGATGAAAGCCGGTTCAGTGAATTAAATGAAATCATTCAGTTTACAAAAGCCAAATGGATCTGTGTTGATGTGGCGAATGGATACATGAAACAAATAGTGACATACTGCGAAAAGTTAAGGGCGTCTTTTCCTGATAAAATTATTGTTGCTGGAAATGTGGCAACAAGAGAGATGGTTGAAGAATTGATTTTAAACGGAAAAGTAGATGTTGTTAAAGTTGGTATTGGTCCTGGTAGCGCTTGTTTGACACGACTTAAAACTGGTGTTGGTGTTCCCCAACTAAGTGCTATTATAGATTGCGCTGATGCTGCACATGGTTGTGGTGGATATATTATAGGTGATGGTGGCATAACGTGTCCTGGAGATATGTCAAAGGCTTTTGGTGGTGGTGCCGATTTTGTAATGGTGGGTGGTCAGTTTGCCGGTCATGATGAAAACCCTGGTGAGGTTATCGAGGAAAATAACAAAAAATATAAGTTGTTTTACGGAATGAGTTCGGAACACGCAATGAAAAAACATTATGGTGGAATGAAAAATTATAGATCATCAGAAGGACGCCTTATTAAAATACCATATCGTGGTAAATTAGAGGATACTGTTAGAGATTATTTAGGAGGTGTTCGGTCTACATGTACTTACATTAATGCCAAATGTATCAAATATATGCCCAAATGTACCACATTTTTGATGGTATCCCAACAATTAAATACACATTTAGTATAAATACACATTTAGTATATTTTTTTGATTATTTTATGTATATAGTATATAATTCATGTCTATTATTAAATTATTTGTATCTGTGGTTATTTTATTTGTTAGTGTAAATTTATTAATGGTTTTATACAAGACCTTCAATCTTAAAATGCGAGAAGGTCTTGACGTTATGGGAAATAAAAAGAAATGTATGCCGGGCTGTGTCAAACATAAAGGAATTGATGGTGATTGCGATAATAAAATTTACAAAGATGACGATGATTTTTACCGAAAATGTTCCTATAGATGTCCGGGTCCTAATGACCCACTTTATGACCCAGATCAAGAATGTGAATATAATCAAAATTGCGAACCATGTGGAACTTTTAGAATAGGTACCGATTCAAAGGGTTATGCTTTAAAAACGGATGATACTAGACCAGGGTCAATGAGTAAAAATCAAAGTTTATTGAGTGAAGGTGAAGATTTTTTAGGAAAAGTCGGCACTGAAACTGAAAATACAGCTAGCTCGTGGTATAAAGACTTTACAAATGATATGACTTCAAGTAAAGATACTGGTTCGAACGGCATGTGGAGAAAAGATGAAACCGATTCTCAACAAGTTACACGGCAAGAATATGAAGCTATGGGTAGAAAGTTTTTAAAAGATGAATCAGAAAGAAAAAATATCGACGCACCCCCTATTTTAGATTCAGAAGCCGAAGTCATGGGAAGATTAGTTTGGAGAGTTTATTTAGCGGAAAAAAAACAAAAAAAATCAAAAAATCCAAATTTAGCAAAACAAAAAACAATGGAGCGTGAAACCCAATTAATAAATAAACTTTCACAAATTTACAGAACACATTCAGACTCGCAAAAGATTAACGCAAAACAAAACCCATTATATAAAAATTCAACAAACGTTAATACTGATACTAGCTCTAGAATGTATACCAACCAAAGAACGACGGGAGTGATGTCTTCTGCTGGTTCATTTCACCCAAGACAATCGCACCATATGTCAATGGTTCAGAATAATCAAATTTCGGGACCGCCCTTAACAGGGCACCCAAAATACACAGATTTAACAATTGCCACTGATAAATGTGGTTTAGATAGGGCGTGTGGTGGCATTAATGTAATGATGGATGGGTATATTTTAATGCCGGTTCATGCTCCTTTAAAACCAAAGCACGGACACAAAGCTTATATAAAAACTTCTCAAAAAGCTAATATAGATGCTGGTATCGATTTAAAGAAATCTGAAAAACAATTAGGACTTTCTAGATCATTAAATCCATCACAATCAATTACATCAGGTTTAGGAGTTTTAAATCCACACGCGCGTTATAAAACAGGGTTACCAAGAAATCCAAATTTAAAACCTAGTCCATACAATTCACTAATGAACTTATTTTCATAAATATTATTATATTTAATTATATATATAATAATATGGCATCATTAACAAGTGCTTCAGCAATCTCATCTAAAGGGGAGGCAAAACAAAGCGGTAATACTCTCACATCAATTGAAGAATTGGTTGATGGAAACCCAGAGACAATATTAAATGCTTTTAATAATCTGGGAGAAAAGGGTAACAAATTTGTTTCCATTCATTCAGGTGCGCCGGACGAGATGGTTTCTGGTGGATATGGTCAGCCTATATTGGGACAACCCTATGACCCACGAAGATTAAATACTTTTATAGCAACAGTCCCCGATAAAACAATTCTATTTTTATTTACACCAGACGGGTGTGTTGCTAAATCAACTGAAGAAAATGAAACAAGTTACAGAAAAGAGTTTGCTTTAAAAAACGGATACTGGATGTTTAGACCTGGTAGACTTGACGAAACAATATTTAGAAGATATGGAAAAATGTATATGCCAGGAGACCAGATATATAATCAGCAAATGATGTTTGGTGATAATGAAAATCACGAAGATGAGGATTTTTATGATATATGGGATATTATGGGAGATGATGAAGAAACAACTATCAATGATCCCATTTTATTTAGGGCGCGTCACGGTAAGAAAGAAAAAATGATGAGTCGTTTTAAAAAATCCACATACCAAGATATTCATAAAAAAAATTTAAGAAGAAAAAATACCCAAGAATTGAAAACCATAACAACACAACATTTATTGAATACCTATAAAGGTGAACGCAGTGGACCATGGAGAATTTTATATGTTTGGTCATGTAGTCCTATCAATACAATTAAATCAATAAAAGAATTGTTAGATGAACAAGACGAAGACGATGAAGATGACGAAAGCGAAGATAACGAAGAAGAAGCAACCGCTATTTTTAATGAACTCCAAAGTCTAAGAGAACAGTTTGAAATACAAGGAAGAAGTCGGTTTTCAGAACTAAAAAAATATATGCTTGATAAAATCGACCCCACAGTTCTTTTTCCCGGTGGCATGATTCTTCCAAAATTAGAAAGGACGCGTTCTGTTGGCAAAACAGAAAGACACGGGTTTGAAAAAGACGAAGATGATAATAATCCTTTATCAAATAAAGGGGGAGCAAAAAAACACAAAACACATAAAAAACACAAAACACATAAAAAACACAAACCACATAAAAAACACAAAAAACATAAAAAACACAAAACACATAAAAAACACAAAACACACAAAAAACACAAAAAAAATAAAACACATAAAAAAAATAAAACGCATAAAAAACACAAAAAAAAATAAAAACACAAAACACAAAACACAAAAAAACGTAAAAAAACGCAAATAAAATTAAAATCTTTGAAACAAACAATAAAATAATATTATTTATTTTATTGTTTTATATTGATAAATATGACAAATAAATTAAACCAATCATTTTCAATAATAAAATAATTACCGAAAACCAACCAGATTTATGTTCAAATGCGATACAAAGTATCGTTGGTATTCTTAAAAATAAAGTTATTACTAACATAATGGGAAAAATGGCAGTTAATTTACCTTTTTTATTTTTAACACTTTCAGCCTGGATATATATACCGTATAAACTTAAAAAAACAGCTAAAGTTGATAAAATATCACCTACATTATATATGTATTCGGGACACTTCATTGTAATAAGAAAAGAAATTATCTCGCGTATAAAAGTCCTATTCTACCTGATTTTATTGTTATTGTATTATATCTCTCTTCCCATACCCTCAAATTAAAATTATAATCATTTAATCTCCACAAGTCTTTCCTTAATCCTATAATAGCACCAGACGGGTCACATAATACATCAATATTATCACCATTTACAAAATTCTCATCTCGTGGTGGCTGTATCGTGTTAAATTCTAATGTAACATATTGATATTTATCGGTATTTTGAGCACCAGAAGGTTGATAAATTTCCCTGTTGGTGTCAATACAAAAATTATAAATATATAATCCTTCTTTTGCTGAACCAGTTGTTCTTTTCCATTTTTCTACATAATTATAAATACCCGAGGGATGGTTGGTTTCTCTATACTCACCGCCCATTAAAATACCCAAATCAAGTAATATATTTTTAATGTTTGTATCTGTACGGCATCCGGTGACAAAATAGCCCAACGGGTTCAAATTATTGGCACCATAAAATTCTGAGAATGGCTGTAAATAATGCGCACCTGTAAACTCTTCGCCAGTTGGACCCCAACCTTTCAAATTTGAAGGCAATGTATTTTCATAAGCCCAATTTGAATAATTTGACCATTCATTTCTTAAATTTACATCACTTCTTCTAAAACGAAACATATAACTAGAAACCATATTTCTACTCGGTAAATCGACTCTACGAGAACCCGTAACATTATCAAAATCATGTTGAAAAGTTGTTTTAATTAAATACTGATGATCAGAAGCCGCGAATTGTCTTCTTTCATCATTTCCTAAAAACACATATGTAGATATTAAATGTATATCTGTGTTCCATTGGTTATTTTTGTTTGGGTAATTTTGTGGAAAAACAAATGGGTATTTTAAGTCTGTAACTTGTTGAACGCTTGGAGATGTTCCGTTATATCCAAAAATAGAAGGATCAGGTGGTTGTTGTGTAAATACCCACATTTGGTCTGTTGCAGAAGCCGCGTTTGGTGCGTGTCTTTGTCCTTTTCCCTCACTACTAATTTTTAAAATTGGCGGGTTGGTATATTCTATATCTTCAAGTGGTTGCTGGACATTTAAAATAGTATATAATTCTCTAATAGGTCGCAATTCAACAGAAATATATATATCTTGATACTGTAATGCTATCAAAGGCAATGATAGTTTAGAATTATAGCAAAACCACGCCATAATAGGTATGTATAATTTTCTCCCCCGTATCGAGGGTTCGATTCCTATAGTTTGATCACAATCTTCACTAAAAGTAGCATTTGGATAAATATTAGTTCTACCAAAAGCATTCGCTGGGTTGTTCATGGCTTTGATATTTCCGATCATTTCCGAAAGTAATACGCGTTTTGTTCCTTCATCTCTTTGAATTACTGATGCCATATATTCACCACTATATTCGTCTAAAATTGTACCACCCGCGTGTATTGTAATTTTTTTTATTATTTGAAATCCTAAATTTTCAATCCATCTAAATTCATATGGAACATAATCAACGCCACTTAAATTATTATTTTCGGGTTCCGCAGCCACCGATTCCCTGATGTCCGGGCGCGGATAAAAAGGGCTCCATATATCAGGCATATTAATAACTAAATATGTATCCCATAATAGCTCAGCATATCTTTTAATTTTAAACTCAAATTTTGTATCCGATGACCAATCTAAATTTCTTTGACCGTCAAAGTCTAAACGAAATCGCTGTAATCCGAAATTAGTATATTTTTTATAGGTTGCTTTAAAAAAAGTTTTACTTGGATTACCATTTAAAATCACATTAGCCGCACCCCAAGAAATTATATTAATTAATCCACCAGGCATTTAAATTAATATAATATTTTTATTTTAAAGTCTTATTTTTTAATATAATAAATTTAGGATTTTACAGAAAAATATATTCATTACTATATATAATGAAAAATACTTCATATGATAAATTAAAAAACATAGCAACACATACACATCGATTCTTAATACAATATATATGGATAGCTATTATAATAATAATTTTCTTTATTACATGGTATTATCGCAATCAATTAAATAAAAAAAGCACAAATAATAATCGAATGGAGTCACTTTATAATTCATCGAAATACTTTCCAAAAATAAGCAGTATTCATTCGGGTAATTCACAATTTGATTTAAATGATGATACAAGTATAGGAAGAGTTAGAGATTATTATATAGCTAGTAGTTATAATTCTTGTTGCGCTGGTGATTTTCAAGATGACTATGTTTCGTTAACACCTCTAAAAGAAGTTATATTTCACGGTGCTAGATTACTAGACTTCGAGATATATTCTGTTAATGATGATTTGGTGGTTGCAGCTTCAGGTTCTAAATCACCATATTTAAAAGGAACATATAACAGCTTACCTTTAGGGGGAAATAAAGGCGTTCTATCCATCATAAAATCACACGCATTTTCAAATGGAACCTGTCCAAATCCCCGAGACCCATTGTTTATACATTTAAGAATTAAAACGAATGTTGATCATTATGATAAATTGACAAAATATGTTTCAGAAACATTTGGCAGTCAGTTATTAGACGCGTCTTACGGCTATGAAGGAAGGTCTGATGCTCCGGGTGGCGGGAAAAATATTTCCAACGAGAGATTGCTCGATTTTGCTGGTTCAGATTCGTCAATGGCAAAGGTTATTATTATTTGTGACCAAGAAAATAAAAATTATAGGGGAACAGCTTTTGAGGAACTGATTAATTTATCAGGCGACTCCCCTTATTTACAAGAAAAAAGAAATAAAGACATACAATACACGCAATATCCAAAAGCATTAGAAGAGTATAATAAAAGAAATTTAACTTTAACAATGCCCGACCTAACAAATTTAAATGATAACATTTCCTCCAGTCTTCATTTTAGTTATGGTTGTCAAATGGTTTGTATGAATTATCAAAATATGGATAGTAACATGAAATCATATTTCGAAAAATTTAACAATGGAGGGAGTGCTTTCATATTAAAACCATCAAATCTACGTTCTCAAAAACCCGTTATGCTTAAAACGCCCCCCGCGCAAAATCCTGAATTATCTTTTGCGGCTAAGAAAATCGATTTGCCCATGTATAAATCGTCCATATAATTTTTTTTTCACATTTAATATTAAGTATGAAATGTAAAATAAACAAACAAACGATAGAAAATATGTCTTTTGAAGAATGTGAATTAGCAATATTGCGTCAAGCTATAGATAAAGCAGAATATAAAGAAGGGCGGAAAAAATTAAATAATCCCGAAATTAAGGAAATAATCAAAATAGTTGAAGATTTTTTAAGAGTAAAAAAAAGAATATGTTATGGAGGTACAGCAATTAATAATATATTACCTGAGCAAGATCAGTTTTATGATAAGGAAATAGAACTACCGGATTACGATTTCTTCTCGCCCGACCCATTAAATGATGCCAAAACTTTAGCTGATATATATTTTAAGAAAGGATTTGACGAGGTAGAAGCAAAAGCGGGTGCTCATGCTGGGACTTTCAAAGTGTTTGTTAATTTTATACCGGTTGCCGATATCACATTTTTAGTACCTAAATTGTATAAATCATTAATGAAAAAATCAATAACTATTGGCGGAATATATTATTCTCCTCCAAATTATCTTAGGATGTTAATGTATTTAGAATTATCCAGACCGGCGGGAAATATTTCACGTTGGGAAAAGGTATTAAAAAGAATTATTTTATTAAATAAAAATTATCCTTTAAAAGGTAAGGATTGTGAATTTATTGAAATACAAAGAATTATTGATCCGAAATCAAAACTGACAAAAAAAATACAAGAGAAAATTTTTGATGTTACACGCGATTCATTTATATCACAAGGATTGGTTTTTTTTGGAGCAATGGCGAATGAAATGTATTTGAAACATCTTCGCAATTTAAAAAAAAACCTTCTCCCAAAAATACCCGATTTCGATGTATTATCTACAGAACCACAACAATCGGCTATTATTTTAAAAGAAAGGTTAAAATCCGAGGGTATTGAAAATATTATAATAAAGAAGCATGAAGGGATTGGTGAAATTATAGCCCCTCATTACGAAGTAAAAGTTTTAGGAGAAACAATCGCGTTTATATATGAACCACTTGCTTGTCATAGTTATAATTTAATTTATAAAAATAAAAGAAAAATTAAAATAGCTACTATAGACACAATGTTGAGTTTTTATTTAGCTTTTCTCTATGTAGATAAAGAATATTATGATCCAAATAGAATTATTTGTATGGCCGAATATTTATTTAAAGTTCAACAGGCAAATCGTTTAGAACAAAAGGGTATATTACGTCGCTTTAGTGTTAATTGTTACGGTAATCAACTGACAATGGAAAAAATGAGAGAAGAAAAAGCGGTTAAATATAAAGAATTAAAAAATAAGCGCGGTTCAAAAGAATGGGATTGGTATTTTTATAAATACTTGCCGTTTGATGAATATTTAAAAAAGGAAAGAAAAAAATCTAAAAGAAAAACGACTCGAACAACTAAGATGGCTAAGACAGCTAAGACAGCAAGGACAGCTAAGACAGCTAGAAGAGACAGAGCGACTAGAACAAACAGAATGACTAGAAAAACAACGAAAAAAAGGAAAAAAAAGGTGAAAAGTGATTTGCCTAAGATTTTCTTATAAGATTTTTTTCTTAACAATGACCACAAACCCATATAATACTATTTTCGTTTTCTGATAAAATGTTGTTTATTTCTCTATCATGTATATGAAAATTCTTTTCAGTTGCTTTTTTTACCAATTGTTCTAATTTAAGTTTTGTTAGTGATTTAATTAAACATAATTTCACGTATCTCACTATTTCTTCTAAGCTGTCAAAGTAATCAGCATCGATTATCGTTTCAAATCCTGAGAAGTAGTCATCCGAAATACAACACTTTCTTGCCGATGGCATATATAATATAATTAATTAGTTAACTTTAATTATTTTATAAAAATACTTATTTATTAAACATATTTTTGCTTATACCATCAAACGTAAATTTAGTGTTAAATAAATTTGTCAATATCGTTCCGCAAAATTTTCTAAAAGTTACAAATGGCGCTTCATCAAAACATTCGTATAAATATTTAGTATGTAAAACAATATTAATAATATTTGATTTTTTTGGAATATCAAAATGATTAAAACTAAAATACAAAATATTACAATCAATATTTTTATATTTTTTTTTTACGAAATCTTCAAACTCTAACATTTCTTTAAAAATATTATTATTATAATCATCATTACGAAAAGAAGGATTAAATAAATAATCTTCATTGATAAAAATAAAATATATTTTTTTTCTGTTATTTATTACTGTATTAAACCTGTCAATTCTTCTTTTATATGCGTCAATGCCCTCATTAATGTCTTTGTTAAAATGTGTTAATGTAAAATTATATTTATTTTTAAATATACCATGATGGACGTTAGGTATAAAATCATCAAAATTATTTTCCAATACTAATTGGATTTTTTTAGGTGATAAAGGAGAACACCAGTCAAATGGTAAAGAAAATTTACGAAGACTAGCGTATTGACACGCTATAGCCGAGGGACATCTAACACCAAACGGAACAACATAACTGTCATTTATTATATTAAAATTATTTGGTTATTTATTTTATAAGAAAAATTCTTTTTCATGTATGTAAAAGGTGTTTTTTTTTTATTTTTACAAATAAAATAACTATGTTATATAATATTTTAAGAATATAAAATATGAGAAGGTATAAATATTAATAATATACTAAAGACTTTTAAGAAAAGCATTTAATAACTTTATTCTTTTTTATATTATATGTTTTGGTCAAAACCAGAAGAGCCTCCAGAAGAAAAACAAACGAGTTTTCTTACAATTATTTTTTATATGTATTTGTTTTTTGTATTTAAAGGAATGTATAAACAATATAAAGAAAAATCAAATTTCAATAAATTTGATTTTATTCATAGAAAAAAAGGAAAAAAAGATAAAAAAGATAAAAATAAAACAAAAAGCGAAACAAAAAGTGTTGAAAATTCTTTAAAAAAAATAATCGGTCTAGAAACTGTTAAAGAAGAAATTAAATATTATATGGAACTTATTAATGATAAATCTAAATACGAAGAGTGGAATGTTGCGCTCCCAAAAGGTATTTTACTAGCGGGACCACCTGGGACAGGAAAAACTTTATTAGTAAAAACAATGGCGGAATATTTAGATATCCCGGTTTTAAGTGTCTCGGGGTCTTCGTTTGTTGAAATGTATGTTGGCGTTGGTGCGGCTCGCGTCAGAAAATTATTTTCCAAAGCGCGAGAATTGGAAAAGTGTATTATTTTTATTGATGAAATTGACGCGGTGGGTTCAAAAAGAAACATTGGCAATAACTCTGAAAAAGCCAATACCTTAAATCAATTATTAGTTGAAATGGACGGATTTGATGATACCTCGAATATTATGATTTTTGCGGCAACAAATTTAATAAAATTTTTAGATCCAGCTTTATTGCGTTCTGGGAGGTTTGATAAAAAAATATTTTTTGATCCGCCAAATTTTATTGAGAGAAAAGAAATTTTTAAATTATATATGGAAGATGTAAAATTGCCTAATAATATATCGCATAGTGTATTATCCGAAAGAACAGCGGGTATGACTGGTGCGGATATTGCGAATATTACAAATCAAGCAAAAATGAATGCCATTCAAAGAAAAGAAACAGATATTAAACTAACAGAAAAAGATATTCAAATAGCCATTGATGAAGTAATGATTGGTCGTGAAAAGAGGGAGAGAATGATGAATAAAAAGGAAAGAGAAAGGGTGGCTCATCATGAAGCGGGGCATGCTTTGATGGGATATTTACTAAAACATACCGAACCACCAATAAAAGTAAGCATCATACCTCGTGGCGAATCGGCTTTGGGATTTTCACAACCAAAACCATCGCACAATAAACTTTACACGGAAGATGCTATATTGGCATTAATATGTGTTTTATTGGGCGGGAGATCTGCCGAAAAGCTAATTTATAATAATGTTTCGACGGGTGCTTCTGATGATATAGAAAAAATATCTAATTTTATCACTTTATATAATACTAATTGGGGTATGAGTAAAGAAATGGGTGCTTTGAACCCCGATTATATGGGTCTTATTGGAGAAAATATGTCGGAAAATATGTTTTTAAAATGTAAGGAAATGACAGATGAATTAGAAGAATTTACCTTTTCCACATTAAAAAAATATAAAAAATATGTGAAATCATTGGCAAGAGACCTTTTAAAAAATGAAACAATTGTATACGCGCGTATAAAAGAATTATTACCAAATAAATTAGAAAATAGCTTAATTTTTAAATTTGATATTATAGGACAAAAATTAAAAGAATAATTTATATTGTTTAGGGAAAGTTTTGTTGAATTACATAAATTAAAAAATATTATCTAATATTATATTATAAATGGCTCCTGTTAAAGTTAATATCGAACGTGTTAAATTATTAGAACAAATAGCAGCAAATTCGCTATTACAAATTCTCCCAAGTATGTCGGATCAAGAAATCTCTAAAATGTACACTCAAGGTGTTCAATCTCTTGATACTATTGTTACTGGTTTATTGGGCGGTGGAAAACAATCCAATGAATTATTAGCATTTTTAAAGCCTTTTATTGATAATATCCCAACATTGGATAATATACGGGGTGGAAAAAAAAGAAAACGCAAAAAAACAAGAAAAAAAGGAGGTGACAGAACAAAGCGGTCATCGTCATCGTCATCAGGAAAACAAAAAACAACGTCTTCATCGTCATCAGGAGAACAAAAAAAAACGTCTTCATCTTCATCAGAAGAACCAGTCCTAGCAATTACGGCTGTTCCTGGACAATATGAACAACAAAGACAAGCAGGTCAAATGCTCGGAAGTGTGATGGGTGGCAGTGGTGTTTCTACAACGCCAATGGGGCAATTACAAGAAGTTTCGAGAGCTTTTATAAATTTAAATCATGAAGTTACTGGTGCTTTAAAAAAACAGATAATTATCAATCAAAAACAGCACGATGAGAGCATTAAAAATTTTAATAACGATATAGCTAAAATAACCAAAGCAATTAAAGAAATAACCGAAGCAAAGGAAAAGAAATCGGAAAAAGCATTGGACCAAAGAAAAAAAATAAATAAAAATCTTCAAGATGCGGAAAAAGTTTATGCTGAATTTCTTAAAAATCAATTTAAAAAGTCCGTCGTTACTCAACTAGCGATGGTTGAAAAATTAGAACAACAAATGATTAATGATCCTAATTCTGCTGAATTGACGGGAGCCTTGTATTCCGGAGCGCTCACAGGGTTCGGGGTCGGTGCGATCGGTAGAATGGGGCATTATGCTTATCAATTTATGGGTGGTATGATGGTGAAAGTAATCAGTGCTTGTGATACCATGTGTGAATCAACTATAGGTGCCATTCTTCAAACGTTAAAAGATACTGCGAAACCAGGCGCGTCTTGGTGGAACCCTTTTTACTATATTTATGAGACTTTACATTATAGTGGATTGTTTAAAGTGATGGAACTTGTAGGTGACGACCGACCTTTTGAACGTTTTTTAGGCATGTTTGATGAGTGCTCGCCATCGCGTTTTAATGGGACTGATGCTGAAGTAGCCGAACAAGTTGGGTCATGTCGATCCGACACAAGTGCGAGTTCTAACCTGACAGCGTTTCTAACGACAACCCTTTTTTTAATTGTATTTTTATCAGTTATTGGACATTATCTTCGACTTAGATTTCAGGGCGGACGTTCGAGACATGCCGACTCCTATATGCCTATAGCTGCTATTGTTGTACCAGCGACGGCCCCAAATATAATGCTCAATTTGTGGACGGACAGTGATAGAGTCAGAGAGATCAAAAAAAGATTAAAAACTCTAAGAGGATTGGTTACAGAGGAAACGATTTTAGCAGCGGCCGCTCAAAATGCTTTGATGAAAGTTTTACAATCAACCAACCAAAAGGATTGGGATACCGCATTAAAGGAGGCAGAACCAGTAACACGAGCATCGCAAAAACAAGAATATGAGGACGAAGGGGGCTATGAGTTTGACATTACACAAAGAGCAAAGCAAGAACAATTAAGAAGACTTGATCAATTGGACCAAGAGTTGGCATATGCTACATCTCTATTTAATGCACAGCTCAAAGCATATAGGAAACAGAGAGAAAAAATTCAGAATCTGATTCTGAAAAAAATCGATATGAACGCAGATAATGAAACACTTGTGATGGGTAAAATGAATCAACTTCTAATCGAAAACGTTGAAAACGCCCATGGTTTTCAAACTGAAGCCGCAAAAAGTGTTAACGCAGCGATAGCAGGGACGAGATTGCTTGTTAATGCTGAGGTTCAGTCGCAAATTAAACAAATTCAGCAGCAAGGAAATTTGATGTTGGATAATGAAGGAGAAAAGAAAGAAGGTGGTGGCAAAAGAAAAACAAAAAAAAGAAAACACGCAAAAAGGAAAATGACACGAAAAAAAAGAAAAATGACACGCACAAAAAAAAAACAAATCAAAAGAAAAAGATAATACTATTATAAATTGTAATAAACAACTAATTTTTTTATTAACCAATATTTTTTAATTATAAATATATTTATAATTAAAAAAATAAAATTACATTTCACTCAAATAATTGCTAATTTTTGTAATTCCATAAAATCCAAATCCAAATAATGACGCTTTAAATAAATGACCGATTAATGTTGGTGTCCCAGTTGTATTAAATAATGAAGGTATTTGCCGTTTCATTAGATTGGAAAAATATGGCATCTGAAAAAAGAAAAATAATATTGTTGCTACTAATGGATTTTGTACTTCTTCATAAATATTTTCTATTTTTTCTTCTTGTTTGGTCGATTTTTGATTTCGCTCAATTAAATCTTGGTATGTATCATGTTGTTCTATATAGTCTTTTTTTGTAGGTTCAGGAATAAAGTTTGGTTTAATTTCTTTGTCTTGTGTGATATGAGGTGTTGTAGTAGGAATATCTCTGGAACTTAAACTAGTTAGTCCTTTCTGAGAAGCGCTTTGTATGCCAGAAACTATTTCGTTTATTGTTTTACTAGATAATTCTGTTATGCCGTTTATCATTTTAGATGGTTCTTGTTGGTCAATGTTACCCTTGTTATTATTTTGAACCGGTTGTTGTTTTTCGGTAGTTGTTAATGAAATATTATTTGAAGATAAACTTTCTATACTTGTCGAATCAGACATATAATATTATAATACAACAATATTAAGACGAAATTTACGCAAATTCTAGTGTTTTTTTAGAAGGATCACACGTTTTTGCGATTTCTTCAAATTCATAACATTTATCATTAAATTTAAATACTTGGCTTTTAATTTTACTAAAAGGCGCAGCATGAAAAATCAAACAGCTTCTATCTTTACATACTTTTCTAAATAAGGTAGCCAAACCCAATCCTAAAAGAATGGGAATTACTATTCTACCGACGGGTCCATATAATAATCGTCTTAAATACATCTTATAATATATATTAATATTAGTTTTTAGATATAATTAGTAGTTTTAATCTAAAATTGAATTTTGTGAATAGGAGGCGCGCCGACCGTCTCTTGGACTGGGTATTTTCTGATTTTTTTTGGGTCTTTTGGACAGGTTACTTCGTGTGAAACAAAACCGAAGCAATTTCCGGCATTATCTTTATACTGGATTTTTTCTAAATTATCTGGTGTTGGGTATACATATATAATATCCGGTCTCGGAGACGTAATATAAACTAAAAATAACCCAAAAGCCAAACTAATAATAAATAATGGAACGTTAATCATTTTCATTATATATATAAACTTATTTTATTATTTATTGTATGATATTATTTTTCCGGGTTCTAATTCTACTTCATTTTTATATAATGACGTTTTTATTTGAATTAATTTAAAAGTATCACCTTCTTCTACTATTTTTTGGATATCGTATTTTAGGTTTTGGATATTTTTCAACAATGGTATTATTTTATTAATATATTTTTGAATCGCATCTGAAAAAAAAGGTATAGAAGAAACAGAGGTTTCCAACTGTGCTTCTTTTATTATAGCTCTGAACTCATTAATTAAATTTCCCAATTTAATCGTTTCAAGTTTAATAAATTCATCTTTAAGTATTTGTTGATCGTTTCCGGCAATCGGTTGGTCAATTTCTATCATATTATTTTCGATGATAATTGAATTTAAATTGGAAATAATTTGTTCCAGTTCCAAATACTTTTTTTTAAACTTTTCAAATTCTTCGGAAATAGTTTCTTCATTTGAAAGGGCAAAAAGAATTTCTAGTTTCAAAGTAACTATTGTTGTTTTTACATTTTCCAAATCAGTTTCGACTTGTTTTAATATTGTAGGTAAGTATAAATAATTTCCACGATATATATCTATATTCAAATCACAAGGATTATCTATATCCCCGCAATTTGCCAACAAATGATTATCTTTAATTGTAAAAACAGTACCTTGTGTAGAAGAACATTTTTTCCCAATACACTTTATCTTAATATTTTTAGCTTTTTCTTTTTTTTGTTCTAAAGAAAGCTCACTTCTTCGTATATTTTTAATAGCGGTATTGTACTTTTTTTCATATTTCGATTTTAAAATATAGTAATTTTTGATTCCCTCTTCGACTTTTGTTGCCATTGATATATTTATACCTTATAATAATTTTTATGCATTCTTTCGAAATCGCTTTCAAATTTAGGTAAATTGGTAATTATTCTATTATTTTCTTTTTCCTTTTCTTTTTTCAAACCTTTAATTTTTTCCAATATATAGTTTTTTTGTTGTTCACGTTTTAAAATTATATCTTCTTTAGAAGGTTTTGTTTTTTTTTTCCAAATCAGCGAAGTTCCTAAAATTAATAAAAACAATAAAAATAATCCAATATTAGCCCAATAATAATAATAATCATTTTTTTTATGTTTACACTGTTTTAATGTTTCTTTCAAAAAATATTTAACACCCGGTTCAATTAATAAAGGTTTTGATACATCCATATCTACTAAATAATAAACCGATAAAAAGAAAAATAATAATACACAAATATAATATACACAATGAAATCTGCGGCAATATCTTTAGCTATATTTTTAGTATCAACGATAGTGTATTTTATATCAAAATATTATTTAATTGATGTAAACATGACAGACAATTCGTCGTTACAAAGTATAATAATGGTAGTTTACTTAATAATTGTTATAGGCTCTCAAATAGGTATAAATATTTCGAATAGTGCTGAGTTATGTAACGGGACCCCGCAAGTTGTCCCATCAATAATGTATACAATACTTCCAAATTTTTTTATTTTCGGTACAATAATAATGCTTCTCCAACTGTTTCCAGGTTGGAGAACACCCTTTTCGAATACGATTGGATATTTTGTCATAAGTATGTTTATGGGCGTGAAAGATGTATTTAATGGATTATTTGTTTCTAAAGGAAGTGATTTGATTGATAAAATTTGTTCGGACCATTCATTAGTTATAAATGAAATGTCTCATGATAACTATGATTCTTTTCTCATGAGAATGGCAAATGATAAAATTATTAAAAAAAATTATAAATCTTTACCCGGTTATAAAGATTTATGGAAATGTATAGCCATGAAAAATAATATCGCTGATTTTATTTGGTATTCGCTAACGGGTATATTAGTTATTACAACTACATATAACGCTTTATTGGATATAAAATGTTCATATTCAACAAAACAAAGTGGTAAAAATGCCGATAAATTTGCGGAACAACAAGCAAAATTAGAATCGAAACAGAAACCTGTATTTTACACTTCTAGTTCTTAAAGAATTTTAGGCAATTCTAAATAATAATGAATAATACAATACGATAAAAAAGATAAAATAATTGTTAAAAACCATATTGGTAATATTGTTTTTTTCTTTCGACCAATTCCAAATTTTCTAATTGCGCCATTTTTTTCATATAAAAAAGAAGGTTTAGTTATTTGAATACTGCTAAAAAATATAACAAACAAAATAATAGCAACTGATGAAATATTCCGTCTTATAAATTGTCTATACATAACTAATTTATATATAGATAATTAAAAAATAATATTAACAATAAACATTAAATTAAAGATTCACAAAAGAATTGTTTCTCAAAAGCTTAAAGCTTGTTTTGGTAAAGCTTTTCTCAAAAGCTTAAAGCTTGTTTTGGTAAAGCTTTTCTAAAAAGCTTAAAGCTTTAAAAGCGTTCATCACCGTCCATGTCACCAAAATCGTCATCATCACCCAAATGTCTCATTAAAGCATTTGATTCGTCAATATTGCGTTGTTGTTGAGCACCTTCATTTAACATATCCATTAATACTGTTGTATCTGTGTCAATACCCCCTTCTTGTCTAGAAGTCATTTGGTTTAATTGTAATACTTGTCGCGCTTCTTCCTCGAATTCCACCCTTTCTTTTTCATATTGATCTTTGTCGTATTCATAAATAGCTTTTGATAAACCTAACCCCCACTTACCTAGTTTTTGATTTTTTAAAATGTCTTCTACTTGTAATTCTTCCTGTGATAATTTACCTAAATTTTCTACAATTTTAGATTTTTCTCTCTCAGCTGCTTTGACAACAGCTTCATTTACTTCAATATCACTGAAGTTTAATATTTTCTTATTTGATATAACTAAGTCCATGTAGGAAACAATTAATTTAACAACGCGTTCTTTAACATCTTCGGATTTACCCAAAGCTATGCTTTCAGCAACTTCAGAACTTAAAACAGCTTGGGGTTCACCATTTACCATATCTTGTAATTTTGATTGTTCTTCATTTAAACACTCAATATAAATATTGATAGAATATAAAAAATAATATTTCATAAATTTTTCTAATAATTTTCCATTGAGAAGTGTATTAAATCTTTTCTCTCCTGGATATTGTTTTATATTAGCGTAAAATGGCGTTGAATTCATTATTTCAAGTATACTATCCGATTTATCCATAACTTTCTGCAATAAACTAGTTATAGCTGGATCATCATAAAAACCTTGAAGTGGTATAAATTCTTTTTCTATAAAATGAATAATATCATTTTTATGATTTGGAGCCACTCCCCAGTGTTTTGGAACACTTATACTTTTATAATCAACCTTATTTATAATTATTGATGGATATATTTTCAAAATATCGTGAATAGATTGTTTTAAAAACTCATATTCAGCAAAAGCTGTTTCGTCATCTCTACTTATATAAATATCATCGCCACGCGTTTTAAATTTTTCAATATTTCTTATAAATGATAAATACTCGTCGTCAATACCATATTTAGATAAAAATGGAATAATATTATAATTCATTAATGCGTCTAATTGCGAATCTAAGTATTCGTGTGTTTCCTTAATTCCAATATCATTTTCTTCTCGCGTTGCTTCGTATGAATCAAATAATTCTTTTAATATATTAATCGTAGTGTCTAATGAAGTATCTTTCACTTTTTCTTTTAGTATACTATTGGAAATAAGATGTTCTATTTTCAATCTGGAAGTTAATATTACTGGATTAAAATCCATAGAAACAATATTTTCAGTATTAATAATATTTAATAGCTGGTAAAAACTTGATTTCGAATAAATTTTTCCCTCATGTTTCATCATTTTAATTTTACTTTCAACTGTATCTGTGTTTTTAAAGTTGCTTTTATTCTCTCCACAAATAAATTTTAAATCATCTGAAATCGTTATTCCAGAATTAAATTTACAATATTTAAGAAAAGCTTTGTAAATAGTTTTTTCGGAAAATTCTTTGGAAATTATTGGAAATACCAATCTTGTATCTTTCGCATCAAAAATAAATGGAGATACGATAAGATTATGAGCATTATTTAATATTGTTGATTGTTCCGATACTATTTTATTGAAATTTGTTATATTAGGCTCAACATTAATAAAGTATTGGAGTGTATGTTTGCTACCATCATTACAACAAGCATTTTCAACAAACGGTTCGTTTGTTAGTGTAAAAAGAGAAATGTTTTTTTTATTGACAACCCTTTGAATTAATTCTTGGATATGGAGAGAAAAGTAAAAAATCTTACTTTTTAATTCTGATAATTTTTGAAATTGAGCTGTATTTCCCGTTTCAAGCATTCTTGTTAAATCATTTTTAAAACTTGGATCAACATCATGTAAACGAATTACTTTAATCGGTTTTAAAGGTGGTAAAAAGGTATTCCAGTTTTTCACGTCGAAATCTGTAGGTATTTCTTCTTTTTCAACCGTATGTGATAAATAATAAAGTTTATCTGATATTTTTTTTTTGACATCTCCATTTGTCAAAATTTTGGAATCCATGTATGACTTCATTTTAGATACAAAGGTATCTATCGTTTTCGCAGCACCAACTTTTTTCCTTATTTTGGGTAATGTATTCCATGGAACTGCGTCGGAACCTCTAGCTATATTTATTGCCGCGCAAACAACATATCTCAGTCCAGAAGTATCGTCATCGCCGTTTAATGGATACCCTTTAAATGATCTTACGCATGTTGGGAATGTTTTTTTAGTTCTGATAGAAGGCATCATTGTTTGAATAATAATAATATACGCGGATAATGTTGTCATAATTAATCCAGTATTGTAAGCTTCTTCATAACTAGGCATTCTTTTCCTTTTCTTTTTCTTTTTTGCGACCATTAATGCTTTTTCATAATTTTTTTGCGATGGTATGTACTTGTTTAAAATATTATTTACCAAATTAATAATAAATTCGTATTGTGATTCGACGGATATGCCCAAATTTTTATCCAGTGTATTTACCACATTTATAATCGATCGAGTGTTTTTTGATTTTGCCGAATCTGGAATTTTAAAATCTAATTCAGAAACTATTTTTTCTATGTTTGATTCTAATACATTGCGACTAACAATTTTAAATCCCTGTTCGTCATAGCCTTCACTTTCATCATAATCAATGCGACTAATAATAAATCCACTGAATCTATCAACGACCTTATCACCATCGTCACTTAATTTACCTCTCTCTGTCTTTATTTTTTCTAATACTTGTTCATACTCACCGACATAAAAAGCGTTTGCAAGTCTTTTATAAAATGAAGGAATCAATGGAACAGACGAATCTATACAATAAAACCAATATTCATTTTCACTAACATTATCGCTCAAACTAGTTCTCGTATATTTATCACAAAAAGAAATAATATCTTTTTGTTTTTTTACAAAATCTTGCTGAGAAAGTATTAAATTGCGTAAATTTTCATATGGGGAATGTTTGATGTCTCTTTCTTCCAATGTATTTGCGATAAGTTGTTTTTTTGTTTGATTTTTTAATTTTAATCTATTATTTAACATTTTAAGGCGTGAAATATTTTCATAATTATATTCATAGGTTTCAATAATTGTGCGACGCAAATCATTCATAGAAGAATGAAATTTTTCGTCGAATTGAGAGAGAATTTCTTTATATAAATCTTTCTGAATTTTCTTTTTGTTTATTTCAATTGGACCGCATTTTTTCTTTATATTTATACAACTTTGTTTTAAATTACAAAACATAATTTCATTTAAATTTTTACCACTAAATAAATCATTTTTTACCCACGCGTTATTATTTCTATAAAAATATAGTGGTTGAAAATTATCATCCAATAAGTAAGCGTAATCACCTTCAGTAACTTCCCTCTTCTGTTCCAAAATACTTTTGGCTTCTTTCTCCGATTGTTCTTGTGTCATCCCGACATTTTTTATTAAATGATCTACCAAGAATATTCTAAAATCATTAGGTACCATCTGTGATTGTTGTGTTTTAAATTCTTCGATAATATCGTATCTTGTCTGGTCAAATTTTTTGTCAAAATATATGGTTTTACCATCATCATTTCTTAATTCTTCTATATCAATATAGTGTTTTGACATTGTATACTGGATACAATTTTCATCTAAAACGGGTGATGAAACATTATCTGGTTTATCTATTTCTTCTTGGATCAATTTGTCGATATCAATGGGTTGAAATAAATTTAAATCCAGATCAGAAATCATTGAATAATATAATCTACCACAGTCCGATGTTATCATTTTCCTTACCGCTTCTGTGGTATTTAAATTACTCATGTTATATTTATCAACACTTTGGGTTATCTTTTGATCGCGAGAATTAAATCCAATATCAGAAAAATCTAATATTTCTACCAAGTTGTTATTTTTTTTATTTGGAAAATCATTTGCTATAAAAGTATTATATTCTATTTCCGAGCTAACTAAATTTTGTTTAAATGATGATATTTGTTCTCTTAAAAATTCCAATATATTTTCATATTGTTTAAATGTAATATCATCAGGATAAATTAAAAATGGTTCTAATACTTCGACAAGTTTTAAATAAGAAGTTGTATTTTTTATATGTTTTTTAACAAGATCGAATAATGTGTTTGTTCTGGGAATTACTTTTTCCAGAAATAAACGGAAAGCGTCTTCGCTTCTATCCGCAAATTTTGTTTGTTCTTTAAACATAAACGCGGTAATATCGTCTAAAAATAAATTTTCTTCGTGTTGGATTTCAGTATCAAGATCCACATCTATGTTTACTATTTTTCTATTTTTCTTAAAAATACTCCAATAATTAAATGAAACCATTGCCAAATGTGATTTCAATAAAATAGAACTATTGGGTAAGTCCACGTGGGAATATTTTAATGCTTGTTTGTTTAAACTCATTATACCGATAACAGCCGCTTTATCGTTTGGTGTCAATTCGATTCTTTCTGGATTATAACCGCTTTTATTTTCGTTTTTATTAATATAAAGTTCGGTCAATCCTACATTATAATTTTGCGTTAAAAATCTTTTTTTGCCAATTATATTTTCTTGTTTTGAAATAGAAGAATAAAAGTCTCCTAAATTATCAACAACCATATTTATGTTATCATGGACCTTTGTTTCAGTAATAACATTTGATTTGTCAGTTGGAAGTCCGAATGGTGTGTATAATTTATTTATTTCCTTATTTAAATATTTATACTTATTTAAACCGTCGGGTATTCTATTTTCTTTATATTGCTCAATAAACTCATTTAATAATTCCTGCGTACCATCTAAAGTTACTGATATAATATCATCGTCATCGATGTCATCGTCGTCAATATTATATAATTTTTTTTGATTTTTAACAATAGGCATTAACCAATATAATTTTTTATTAAAATCTTTCAATCTCTCTATTAAAGGTTTAAAATCTCTACCTTTTATTTTAGGTTTCACAATTTCTCCCTGAGATGAAATTTGTGAATAATGTTTTCTTAATTGTTTAAATCTTTCAATCATCAAATGTATTTCATTTAATTTTTTACTAGTTCTTTGATTGGTTGGAAGTGTTGACAACATTTCATCTAGTAAATCATTCGCCTGTGTCTCAATGCCATATCTTTGTCGATTTTCTTCCACTGGTACTTCTTCGGTAATTGTTCCCAAATCTCTACCCAAAACAATATCATCGCCATCTAATATCATTTTTTTTAGCCTATCTTTAATAGCTGTATCCGGAACAACCATGTCGAACTCTATATCATCCATATCATCCATATCATCCATATCATCATCGGCAATAGACGATGGCGAAATATCTAATTCAATTGAAGGAATCTCATCAATTTTACTATCACCTAAATCCTGAAAATCTCCAACAATATCTATTTCCTCTATTTTTTCATCTTTGGTTTCATCCGTAACCCCATCAGTAGTTTCATCCTTAACTTCATTTGCGTCTGTGCCATCAGTATCCGGTATTTTGAACTCCTTAATATATTCCAAAGGTAAATCCTTGGGTATACCATGGTAAGCAAAATCAATATACAATATATCGCCTTTTGGATATGTTTTTAACTCTATCATATCTTCTTCTAGATCTGTGATTGTGGCATTTATAGTAGTCGGTATATCTCCACCAAATTGCAATGTTATAGATTTTCCAGGTAATAAATTATTTTGTCTCGCGTAACCTTTATTTTGTTCACGACTTAAAATTTCTATACTTTCAATACTTTTATCATTTATCTCGCCATTTGTTAACGATAAATTTAATTGAGCAAAAGTAGTATCGTCAATTAGTGAAATATCACTACTATCAATATAATTTATATAAAATGTATGTTCATTTATATCACTATTAGCCGGAGCATTTAATTTAACAATATCACCTAATTCTAAAAAAAGAGTCTCATTTAAAGTATTTGACATTACCTTATATACACACCAGAAATTATCTAAAATAACGAAGAAAATTGATTTAAATATTATACATAACAATTAATAAAAAAACCATGAAATACTCACCTTCAAAATATGCTGACCTTACAAGAGTTATTAACGATAAAAATTACGCCGATGAAAAACATTTAATTGTAAAAAAAAATAATTTACCTGAAAATGATTTATTTATTATTCAATATAATAAAACATTTCTAAATGATGAAAATATAAATACACTTGGTTTGTTTCGTTCAATTATCGTTGATAAAAATGGCAAAATTATGTCATTTTCTCCTCCTAAATCATTAACCGTTGACAGTTTTAAAAACTCGGTATCCGGCGATGATATTGAATATTCCGAATTTTGTGAAGGAACCATGATTAATCTTTTTAGAAATAAAGATGATTGGGAATTATCCACAAAAAGCACAATTGGCGCAAGAAGCAAATTTTTCCAAGAGTATCCCAAAACATTTCGATATTTATTTTTGGAAATTCTCAATGATAAAGGAATTGAGTTAGATAACTTTGACACAAATAAAGTTTATTCATTTGTTATCCAGCACCCTGATAATAGAATAGTTGTCCCTTTTGAAAAAATGGATTTAAAACTAGTCCAGATATATGAGATAACTGAAACAAATGATATTATCAGTTGCGAGACCATTCAAAATATTAAAAGTTTGATTTGTCAAAATAATATTAATATAGAAACACCCCTTCCTTTAAATGAAATTATTGAATGTTTGGATTGTTCGGTTGATGAAATCCAATCGAAATTTTCAGGATTAAATATGTCTTGGAAAATTGTTGGTGCCGTTATTACAAATACAAAAACAGGTGAAAGAACCAAAATAAGAAATCCTTCATACGAATATGTAAAAAAATTAAAAGGAAATAATCCAAAAATTCAGTTTCAATATTATGCGTTAAGAGGGAAAAATAAAGTCAGCGAATACTTAAAGTATTATCCAGAAAAAAAAAGGGAATTTTCAAAACTAAGAGCGCAACTACACCAATGGACACAGCAATTATATAAAAATTATATTTCTTGCTATATTAAAAAGGAAGCACCATTAAAAAATTTCCCATATGAATTTAAAACACATATGTTTAAATTACATGAAATTTATAAAGAAAATCTGAAACCAAAAAAAAGTTATGTTTCAAAATCAGTAGTGGTTGACTATGTAAATAATTTAGAACCACCTAGATTAATGCATGTTATTAATTATAAATTACGAAAAAACATTGTAGAAAATAATGTGAATAATACTGCTGGTCAAATACAAGGAAATTAGTTAATTAAATTCTTTTGCGATCTCATTAAATATCTCCATTCCCTCTTTACATGCTTCTTGTATTAATGTGTATGTCGCTGTTTTAAATATTTCCGTTGACGGCTCGCCAGCATCAGAAGAATCTGGATTGAATGAAATTCTAATAAAACTATCCGTGTCGTGAGGATGGTCTTGTCTAAAACCTACAAATTTTAAAATATTTGATTCCTTAAAATATTTTTTATTTAAAATATATTCAATAACTTTTCCAATAGTATAACTCTCATTTTTTAATGTAATGTCAAAACTCCAAGGCATTGTTGATTTTGATTTTTCGATTGGGATATTTAATTCTCCTGCTTTATCGTGTAGACTATTTAATTTTGAAATAATTATTTCACATGCTTTTGAAACCAATTCATAACAGCTAAAGACACCAACACTTTCTAACTTAAAATCAAAACAATCTTTTTTGTAAATTCTTTTTGCTTCGTGATTTTCCCAATCTTTTTTAATATATTCTAAATTTTCTGGATTTTTTTCCTCTGCTGTTAAAGAAGCCAATTTTTTTTGCCAAACATCGTCCTGTTTCACTTTGTCTTCTGTAAAAGCATAAGCGCACTTAGAAGACACATTATAAGCACCTGACTCAAAAGCAGTATGAATGGATAACTTTGAAGTAAAACTAATTTCTTCACCTGGGATATCATTGGAAATTTTTGGCCGGAGGCGACAAAATATAATGAAATCTTTAGTAAAAGGATCAGCTGGAAATATGGATCTTATGGCTTCTTCGGTAAGATATGTATCCGATCTGAGATCTTTGATTTTAAAATCACCTGTAGTAACATTTAAAACTGTATCGGTAGTATTTTTCATATTTAATTCTATTTGTAATTCATCAAAATTAATTGATAAATCTTTAATATGAATGGGTATACATTCTAACCTTTGTCTTAATATTTCATTGTTTAGACGACTTGTATTTTTATGAATGGTTGTCAGATTTTCATTATGTGGAAATGTTTTAAAAACGACGGCTGGGATATCAGACAAAATTGTTCTTCTTAAAGCATTTGCAACACTGAAATTTGTGTTAATTAAATTAAATTCCATTTTTAAACCGTTTTCTGTTTTCATATTAACATATGAATTATTTGAAGTTTTTGAAGTTTTCGATTCCATAGTATCAATGTTCATTTTATATATTTTATAATAAAAAATATTGTTTAATCAATTTTTTTTATTTATAAGTTAAATGTTTTATTAAATTTTAGAATATTAATTTTATATGAGTACAGTTTTATATTACAGTAATAATTGTAAACATTCTCAAGAATTACTTAGAATGTTATCTAAAAGCCAACAATCTAAAGACATACATTTTATTTGTATTGATAAAAGAGAAGTCCATAAAGATGGAGGAATACATATTTTATTAGAAAACGGTCAAAGATTATTATTACCGCCAAATGTAAAAAGCGTTCCGGCACTATTATTGTTAGACCATGGCAATCGTGTTGTTTTAGGTTTAAATGAAATAAAACATGTTTTGAAACCTGGCGAAACAAAAATAAATAATAAAGCAACAAATATGAATGGCGAACCTTTAGCGTTTTCCTTTGACGAAATGGGGCACACATTATCCGATAATTATTCATATTTGGATATGTCTGCCGATGAACTTTCAGCAAAAGGAAACGGGGGTTTAAGACAAATGCATAATTATATGTCTATAAATGGCGATTTATCTATTTCAACGCCACCTGATACATATACACCAGATAAAGTTGGGTCGGTTGATATGAGTCAATTACAGGCCCAAAGAGATATGGATATTAGACAAAAGCGATAAATATTTAAAAAGGTTTTATATTTATATATATAATAATGAGTGTATTAAAAGCTTTTAATAGTCATTTTTTGGAATTTTTAGAAGATGTTACTTTAATATTTCCCAATGATAGTCAATTGCAATCAGCTAATTTACTGGTTGGACAAATAGTAAAGTCCAAACCGAAAATGATTGTTGAATTATGGAAAATAAAAATTAATGACAAATACAAAAAAGAAATTGAAAAAGGTGATTATCAATTTTTTATCAATAAAGATTACAGTAAAAATAAAAATGCCAGTCCTATAAAAAAAATACAACAAAAAATTGTTGAGATGTCTGATGAAAATAAAAATAAATCCATGAAATATGTACAAAATTTATCAAAATTGTGTAATTTATATTTTATCAATAAAGAATAATTTTTATTTAAATAATTGATTTGATTTAATACTATAATGTTTAAATCAAATATTGAAAAAGAAACTAACGAAGAAACTTCCAACAGTGACAATAGCGATATTAAATTAAAAAGTTTTAAAACAGCTATGAAGGATTTTACGAAAGATATTATGGGAACTTTTCCAGAATTTAGAGATACATTACATCAAGGATTAATTGATATTTTAGAAGATAAAGAAGATTCTAAAGAAATACAAGAATTATATCAGTATTGTAAAACGGTTTACCCGCCTAGATTTTTTGATTTACTATATCAAAATAAATCTATTTTTACAGACAAAGAAATAAATACTGAATTTTTGCCTGGTATTGAATTTAAAAACTTATGGAAGTTAGATATTAGTGAAAATACAAAAGAAGTGATTTGGAAATATTTACAGTTAATTTGTTTCTCATTAATTAATGATACAGATAATCTAAATAATTTTGGAGACACCACAAAGCTTTTTGAAGCAATTGGAGAGAATGAATTAAAAGAAAAATTACAAGAAACAATTTCAAACATGTCAAAAATTTTTAATAGCGAAGGGGAAGGTAGTGAAAATCCAATGTTTAATTTCGATGCTTCTGGTGATTTACCAAATCCAGATGATCTACATGAGCATATAAGCGGACTAATGGACGGCAAGCTAGGTAGATTAGCAAGTCAAATTACAGAAGAAACATTGGAAGAATTTCAAGATTTGTCGGATTCGACTTCTGTAAGTGATGTATTTACAAAGCTATTTCAAGATCCGGGAAGGCTTATGAGAATGGTAAAAAAATTAGGATCAAGTTTAGATGAAAAAATTAAATCGGGTGAAATTAAGGAAAGTGAGTTAATGGAAGAAGCATCTGAAATGATGAAAAATATGAAAAATATGCCTGGAATGGAAAACATGCAAAGTATGTTTGAAAAAATGGGGATGGGTAATATGGCTGAAATGGCTGGTATGGGAGGAGGGAAACAAAAAGTAAATATGAACGCAATGAGAGGACAATTAAACCAAAATATTAAAACAGCAAAAATGAAAGAAAGAATGCGAGAAAAGTTAAGAAAAAGACAAGAGGCGAAATTAAAAGAAAGCGTCCCTCAAGATGATATATCTATTTTAGAAAAACAACTACAAGAAGCAAAAAACGCAAATAGTAAATTAGAAAATATAATTGAAAAAAAAGGAAAGATTAAAAAAAATAAAAAAAATAAAAAACGCCGCAAACAAAAAAATAAAAAATAATGAGGATATATAATATACAATGACATTATTTTGGTTAAATAACCCGTCTGTTTTATTAAATAAAGATGAGATTTTAGAACTGTGGCCAAAAAGTACTCAAAGTTTAGAAAAAAAGCTCAATTCAATAACAAGAATAGTTATTTTAATGGGATTTTTAGGATATTTTTTAACAAAGTCTATTAAAATACCAATAAGTGCTTTCGTGACATTAATAATAATTGTTATTATTTACAACACTCAAAAAAATAAACATCATAAAAATTCAAAAAATATAGATATTCATGAAGGTTTTGATAACCCAGCACAATATATTAATTATAAAAAAAATTTCACTCCCCCAACAACGCAAAATCCTTTGATGAATGTTTCTCTTCCTGAAATTAAATATAATCCAAAAAGAAAAGAAGCAGCGCCATCTTTTAATCCGGATGTTGAAAAAGATATTAATGAAAAAGCTGGAAATGTGGGAGTTGATCCTAGATTATTTAAAGATTTAGGAGATAAATTGGATTTTGAAAATTCCATGCGACAATTTCATTCGATGCCAAATACAAAAATACCCAATGACCAAGAGGCATTTGCCAAATTTTGTTATGGTAATATGCCGTCTTGTAAAGACGGTGACGCGCTCCAATGTGAAAAAAACAACAAAAGGTGGATTAATTACTAATTATTTTATTTACTAATAATTTTATTTACTAATTATTTTATTATAATATAAAATAATAATATTTTATATAATTATATAAATGACAACGCAAAATAATATTTTCAATAACTCATCTAGTATCGGAAATGATAGTTGTGGAATAATGGCCCGTGATCAACAAAACAATAACATTGGATCATACCATACTACTAATTACTTTTTAGCTGATTGCGGTACAACAAAACCAGTTAATTTTGCGACAAAACAACCAGGTATCTTTTTTGATAGTGGTCCGAGTGCTGGTGGATGCAATATTGAAGGTGATTCCGATTTAAAAATTGGTTCAGTTCAAACTCACCCAAAATGCCGTATTAGTTTATTTCAAAGACCTTTTGCTACTGTGCCGTATTTAGGAAGAGGACCACCTCGTCCACTTGTTGAATCAAGAATCCAACAAGGAACGATGGTTCAAGATTTAAAAAGTTGTAAAACTGTTACTGAAAAATCATTTGCCGCTCATACCCTGACTCCTTTAATCCCGTCTGTCGCGGCTACTGTACAAAACCCATCTAATTTAGTAGAAGGTGTAGCACACGAAGGCTGGATTAGAGGTGGATTGCCCAGTAGAGAGTTATCAAGAGATCAGGAATATTTACGAAAAAATAACTAATTAAAGCAATATCATTATTAAATATTTATATGTATAATTATTCATATAAATTAAAATACAATATCAATGACGATGATACCAAAGTTTATCAACAAGATTATTTGAAATCTATTAATCTCGAAACATATGATTATTCAAAAATTTGTTCAATTATGGATAATTTATATAAAAAACATAAAAAGTATTTTGATCCGTGTATTGAAATAATAAAAAAAAACAGCGATTATCCATTTGCTCTTACAGATATCATGGCGTTTCAAATATTATTTTCGTATGATGATTTTGTATATACACATCGTTTTTTAGAAGAAATACATGAAAATCCGAATAATAAAGGATTAATAACACAAAACGATTTATTAATACATTTAAAAAAAGAATTTAATAAATAATCTCTCTTATAAATAAATGACATCCACTAGAATGATTTATGATAAGGCAAGTTTTTGTGAATATGTAAAACAATCTAGATCACCGTTTTTATATGAAACGATGAAATTGAAATGTGTTTCAAATTCAACAGCATTTCCATGTTTAGGATTAAATATGCCTACTATGATTAATGGTTATAATAATAAAATATTATCAAATAACGCTCCCGATATTGAAAGTGCGTTATTTGGTATAGGCAATCATAATAAAAAAATAATGAAAAAATCAACTATTTCACCAGAAATTAATAATATTCCATATGCTTCTTTTTTCAAATTACCAGATACAATTCTCCCCGAACCTTTATATTTAGAAAAATCCCAAAGACCTAGAGGACCGTTTTGTTAATTTATTTTTGATTAAACTTTTGTAAAATAAATTGAATATTGAATTTTATATATATTTATTATTTTAAAATAACAAATATATGGTTAAAATAGATTTCAGTAAAGATTTTAATCTCACACCTGACGAATTTATTAAGAAAGGCAAAGTATTTGAATTTATCACCAAATTTGAAAAAGGAAAAACAAGCATTTCAGTTTTATCTTCTGTTACATTAGACGGTGATGGTATTTATAAACTAATAATAAATGGAAATTATAAAAGAGGTAGTTCAGTAGAGGTATCGATTGGAAACCAAACCTCAACAATAGAAAATATGTACTTAATTGCTATAACTAGTATGGAGGAAATAATACCAATACTAATAACAAAAGATTACCCTGATTCATTAATAAAAATAGCCGAAGATAAAGCAAAAAAAATACAGGAAGGCAATAAAAACTAAATAACACCATAATTATATAATTAATTATTTTCAGCAACAATAACGATAATATCTTGTAATTCAGATTCAACCTTTTCGCCTATGGTGACGGGTATTATGGGAGGCGCTGTTCTATCTAAAAAATGTGGATTTGTATTATAATTTTCATTAGATCTAGAAAATATATAATTATCATTAATGCTGATTTGACGACTATTATTTCCAGTTAAAGTATCATTAAAACGCCTTTGAATATTTATATGGATACAGCAATTTATCCAAATGGAAATAATAACCGCTACAATACACAATATAATTAAAAGTATTATGGTTATTGTAAGCATATTAAATAATATAAATAATTATTTAATATATTTTATATTAAGGAAAAAGGGTTTTTTTTTGGTCAAAATATTTTGTTTTTTTTTAATATTTGAATAACATTAAACCGTTATAATTACTATGTACTTTAGAAATTTATGATATAAAAAAAAATATAATCAAAGTATATATTAATGTCGTTTACAAGATTTAGTTACGATAATTATAGAGTTAAAAAACAATTAGAAGAATCAACAGGCGTTGGAAGATATATGTTAAATGTCCCTGGTCCTGGCTCTGATTTAAGTTTTTTTGAAGATCCACAAATAAGGCTTCAAAAATGGGGTGCTAATTTAAGAAAAGTTGCGAACGGTGCTCCAATTGATATAGATAGTGATTTAAACGGTGTTACAAGACCTTTATCTAAAGACTGTAGTAATCTTAGATATCCTTTTAATAAAACAGTTTATTCTGAAAAAGTAGATTACCCAACTAATAAAAAAACAATTACGCAACAAACACGAACTACTCATCCATCATGGATGTATCGTGATTTAGAACAAAATAATAAATATCCATTGTTTTTAAACCCACAAGAACACGTTTTCAGACCATTTCATAATAATATCAATACAAGACTTTTAGAGAGAGATAATTTTATTCCCGAAATCCCTTGTTCAAATTTACAATAAAATCAAAATATTTTTTTTATTTAAGAAAATATGTTGTCTTATATATAATGGCCGAAATCGCAATTCCAATGTTTGCTTTAGGATCCATGTATATTTTGGCAAATCAAAACCAAAATACATCGGAAAATTATGAAAATATGAAAACAACGAAATTACCCGAAGGTAATTTACCTACTGGTAAACCAATAGATCCGGTACAAAATTATCCTGTTCAAAAAATGAAAGAATTAGGAGAAAATACTAGTTATTATCTATCGCCAAACGCAGCCACCGATAGATATTACCAGCAGGAAGTTTATGAAAAAGCAGTTGAAAATCCAAATGTTTCAGCAAATCAAAATAAATTTAAATCATTAACAGGAGAGAATGTACAAAAAAAGGATATTAAATTTAATAACATGGTACCTTTTTTTGGTGCTAAAATAACCGGACAAACTTTTGATTATAGTAACGGGGCCGCTGCTTCTATTTTAGATAATAGAGCGGGAACAGGAAAACAATGGATAAAAAAAAAAGCTCAGGCTCCTTTATTTAAACCTACCGCCAATATGGGATGGTCACATGGTGCACCTAACATGAGTGATTTTTATCAATCACGAGTGAATCCTTCAAGGAAAATTTCTAATAATAAACCATGGGAGGAAGAAAGAGTTGGACCTGGTTTAAATCAAGGATATTCCGCCGAAGGTATGAATGGGTTTAACGCTGGTATGATGGCGAGAAAGGAATGGCTTCCCAAAAATGTCGATCAATTAAGAAATACAACAAACCCCAAGGTTACATATGGTTTAGCAAATCACGAAGGACCTGCTAATTCTTTTATTAAGACGCGTGGTGTAGAAGGACGTGTTGAAAAACAAAGACCAGATACATATTATTTAAACACACCTGATAGATGGTTTACAACGGGCGGTCAAGAAAAAGCCCAAACAGCAAGATCAGAACAACCTATGCAGCCAGTAAATAGACCATTTACAACGAAAGAATATTACGGTACTGGTGGAGGTGATGTAAACGGTGCCGAAGGACCAAGAGTTGAATCGGTTTATGAACCATCCAGAAAAGTAACATTGGAAGGTCCGGTTAAATATCCTGGATCAGCACATAATTTAAATACTTCTAATAAAATGGCAAATTTAAATCATAACTATGGAAAAAGTGGATATAAATCTCTTCCAAACGCAAGATCTACGACCGGACAAAATAAACAAATGGGTATTGTAGGAGGATGGTTAAAAGCAGCAATAGCACCTGTTATGGACGTTTTGAGACCATCTAGAAAAGAAAATGTAGTAGGTAACATGCGACCAAACGGTAACGCAAGTGGTAATTTTGGTGTAAATCAAGCACGCGTATGGAATCCAGCTGACCGTCTCAAAACTACTATAAAAGAACAAACTGAAAATAATACCTACCAAGCACAACCTGCGTATGACCATGGCGGTGGTTATGCTACTTCAAAATATTTAAGATATGAAAACCAAAGAGATACGACAAACTGTTCGGATATGGGTTCAGTAGGACCAACTCCTTACACAACAAAAAGCGGATCGCAACAAGCGGCAAGAAACGCTAGATTAAACCCCAACAAAGAAATAGTGTCTCAATCTCGACCTGGTGGTGCTGGTCCTACGCACTGGACAGAAAAAAGTGGATCTCAAGTAGCAGCCAGAAACGCAAGATTAAATCCAAACAAGGAAGTAATATCTCAATCGCGACCTGGGGGAGCTGGTCCGACACATTGGACGCAAAAAAGTGGGTCACAAGTCGCGGCAAGAAACGCGAGATTGAATCCAAATAAGGAAATAATATCTCAATCTCGTGGCGGTGGTGCTGGTGCAACTCCCGGGTCACAAAAAGCATCATCACAAGTCGCAGCAAGAAACGCTTATTTGAATCCAAATAGAGAGATTGTATCGAAATCAAGAGCCAATGGTGGTAATATGGATATGTTTAACAGTAATATGAATATTAAAAGTTCTAAGATAGGTTCTACACAATCTTCGCAAGGCATGGCGAATATGCCAAAACAAAGTTTTGCCGCTGAGAATTATGGAAGTATGGGATATAAAAATACCCGCGATTCAACTGTCGGAATAAGTAGAACAGATGGTAATTTATTATCGGCTTTTAATTCTAATCCATATACTCATTCACTTTCAAGCGCGGTATAAATAAATATTATTATTTAATTTATTATTAAAAGTAGTTTTTCTATTAATAATAATGAGTAATATAGAATCGGAACTCACCAATGGTATATTAAAAACCAATGATATAGTAGAAACCAAAGATATATTAGAAATACATTTAAAAATTAAAAAAAAGTTAGAGAATTTTATTGAATTTAATAAAATTCCCCACATTATATTTCATGGGGCTTCCGGGTCTGGTAAAAGACATATACTTAATTTTTTCATAAATAAAATATATAAAGATAAAAATGACATTAAAAAATATGTTAAATTTATTAATTGTGCCCATGGAAAAGGAATTGGATTTATTAGAAATGAATTAAAATTTTTCGCTAAAACAAATATTAATGATAAAAAGGGGACATTTTTCAAAAGTATTATATTGTTTAATGCTGACAATTTAACTATAGATGCTCAATCAGCTCTTAGAAGATGCATAGAGGAGTTTAGTCATACGACAAGATTTTTTATAATTGTTGAAGAACAAAATAAATTATTAAAACCTATTATTTCTAGATTTTGTAATATATTTATACCAATTGAGTCTATAAATAAAAAAAATATTTCATTACATTTTTTTAAGAATAATTTATTAATTTCAGAAAATAATATTTTAAAAATAAAAAGAAAAAAATGGTTAAAAAATATATTAGAAAAAAAAGATAATTATAAAAATCATACAAAATGTTTTCAATTAGTGGATAAATTATATGAAAATGGATATAGTTCTTTAGATGTTATGGATTTATTTAGAAATACCAATATTATTAAAAATGAAAACAAATATTTAATGCTAATTTACTTTGATCAAATGAGAAAAGAATTTAGAAACGAAAAGCAACTTTTATTTATCTTAATAAATTTCATGTTATTGCGGAAAAACTTATCTTTAGAAAATATCTATAATTTGTAAATGGACGATTATAATATTTCAGCAATATCGGAAGCTAAAAATGAATATTCGGCACGACTAGCCAATATTATTACCCCTTTGATAATTGAAGGAATTAAATCAATATTTAAAGAAGCAATTGAATTGTGCATTGTAAATGACGAAAAAGAAAAATATCTTATGACCTTTCAAAATTTTTTAACAAGGGTTCCAAAATGGAACCAGTCTATTATCAACTCTGAAACAGAGCGAATTATAAAAAAAAGTAAATGTAATTACTTAGACGATTTAATTTCATGTGTTCATATTTCACAACTTAAAATTCTTACAAGTATTCGTGTTTCTAATAAGCAAAAAAAGGTAGATATTGAAATACCAAAAGTAAATGCTTTCATTCACAGTATTTATATTAAATTTGCTAGGAAATTATACTCAAATGTATATTTATTTGAAACCGCGATTTCACCTCTTCAAGTACAAAAAAATAACAGAGAATGTGAATTAATATGTAAAGAATGTATTTTAAATGTAATAAGAGAGAATATTCCAGTAGACAAAATCTTAAGAGCTTACATTGATAAAACAGAAGAAGAGGAAGAGGTCATTATTGAAACAGAATTAAAAGAAACTGTCGATGATGTAACAAAAAACAATATGGAAGCAAACAAAGATTCAAACAATGAAACAACCAAAGATTTAACAAAAAACAATATGGAAGCAAACAAACAGAATATTGAGATTGGTGATAACAAAATAGAAAATAAAACACAGGGCGATATTGTTATAAAAAAAGTTGAACACGAATCAAAATTAAATACTATTAAAAGCGCGCCAAGTATTATAAATACCGTAAATGAAACCATTACTAAAGAGAATTTTTTAACAAAATTTATTGGTAATAAATCTTCACATACACAACCTTTAGTAGAAGATACAACAAAAAAACCTATTTTGCCCATTAAAACAAATAAAATATCATTCTCCGAAAATGATTTTGTAAAAGAATACAATACAGCATCTTCGCCAAGATCATCAAGCGCTTCTCCTGTGAGTGAAATTCTTGCTCCAAAAAATATTAAAAGATTGGAAGAAATAAGTACAATTAGAAATGAAGCTAGAAAAGCAGAGGAAGAAGATGAAGAAAATGATGGTGAAAAACTAACAATATTTTCTAATGACCCATCGCCATTGAAATTAGATGCCTTGGAAATAGAAAGTTTGCCTGAGTTACCCAAAACACCTAGTTCACCTTCTTTAAAATCTTCGGTCCATTTGAAAAAAGATGTTTTGGATATACAAACTTTGAAATAATTCGTTCTATTCTTAAGACTTTTTTTTTTATAAATATAAATGAACAATTATATATTTGTTTTAGCGTTGTGTGTATCTGTATCTTTTTTCTTGTTTAAATTTTTAGAAATGAGATTTATATTAAAACAAAATAAACCATTAAAAAGTTTTTTTAGGGATAGTTTATTAGTATATTTCAGTGTTTTAATAGGTAGTTTTATATTAGAACAGGTTGGAACTTTTAAAAACTTTAAAACACCTGTGTCTGTATTCACGGATACCCCAAATTTTTAATTTAACACTTTCAATAAAATAATATTAACAGTTATGTTAATATTAATTAAAAAATCAGTTATGTTAATATTAATTAAAAATCAGTTATTTGATTGAGAATTCACTTTTTAAATAAGGTTTATTCTCTTACATAGGAAGGGATAATATCAATATTTAAAACATTTTTTTTTTTATTTATTTTTTTCCTAGTTATTTTAAATTTTTCGAATAATGGATTTTTAATTTGTTTTTGTGGTGTATAATTATGAACGGTTCTCGCAATCATTTTATACAATTTAAATTCGGGATATCTCTCTTCTCCGTTATTTTTATATAAAATATTGCGTCCCTTGTCATCTTTACACCAATCAGATACTATTTTTGCTACGCCATATATTTTATCATCGTGTATATCATCAATAAAAAAATCGTATAATGAACAACCTAATCTACATAAGTCAAAGCTCTTATTGGGTTCTAAACGGGGTTTGTTATCATTAAAAAAGGGTTCGCAATTATATTGAGTTGCCGCATCTCCATTTTTATGAAAACTGTCACTACACAATCTTTTGCCTTTAAATTTATATATGGCTCTTCCAAAATCGATTATTTTCCAAATTTTACCGAATGTAGGTATTTTGTAATATATTTTATCATATTTATAATATAAATATTTTTTTTCTGTCTTTACAAACATTATATTATTTGTATGTAAATCATTATGTGTAAAATCGAACATTTTTTGATAGATAATTAAAGTTATAATTATTTGAAATAAACAAGATCTCCATTCTTCCTCACTAAAAGTATTATCTTCTTGTAAAAAAGAATCCAATGTATTTTCTAACTTTTCCAATGCTATAATTTGTATAGGAAAATTATATAAAACACATTCTATATAGTCATCTTCATTATCAGATAAACTTTCGTCATCACTATCATCTTCGTCACTTCCATCCTCATCGCTGTTTTTACCTTCATATTCATCTATATCATTATCATTTGTTTCGTTCGACGTATGCGATGATGTTGACGAACACTCGGAAGAACTATCGTTTGTATGTTTTGATTCGATTTCGTCATTTTCATTGTTTTCGTTATTTTTATTTGGTTTTTTATATTCAAAAACCAAATCAGATGTCATGATTTCTTTTGAATTAACATCACATTTTTGAAAAACATTATCGAAATCTTCACTAGAAATTTCATCTAAATTTAAAACAATATTGTCACTTTTTGAATCAGAAATATTTATTTTTTTTAAATTTCTTCTAGTAGAGTTATTATAAATAATATTTTCTATATTTTCTATTTTAAATAATGTATCACAATTTTCAATAAAATATGAACTGTCTGTTAAATATTCTAAATCGTCAAAAATGTTATACTTAAAGTTTTTTTTTGTTCCTAAAAACGAACCATAAAAATCTAAACAATGTGGTATGTTATGTTGATGTAGAACTTTGCTTGATAGATATGAAAAAAAAGAATCAACATACGCCGTATTATGAATATGTTGGATTTTTTTATGACATTTACTATTAGTTGTTAATTTAGGCAAAGTTGTTAATGTTTCAAAAGTTAGATTTTTATACTTTCCAACCATAAACTTTATTGGATCTAATAATGGAGAGAATTTAAAAAAAGATTGTTTTGTTATTTTTTCGTTATTTTTTATTATTGAACACATAAAATCGTTTTTATTATCTACCTTTGATACCGTTTTGAGTGTATTTATTTGATTTAAATTAATTTTATTAAAATTTTGCTGAGATAATTGAAAAAAAAGTTTATATAGGGGAATATAATTTTGTGGATTTACAATATCATTATCTTCTAAAGTTTTAAAAAGATTATTATTGTCATTTTTAACATAATTAATACTAAACATTAAATCATAATTATATTAATATTTACCTTTTTAAACTTAAATATTTAAATAACTTTAGTTATTTCTGTGGATCTGACTCTTATTTCTGCGTAGATAACTATTTATTTTTATATTTTTAAATTTTATTATGAATTTAGAATTAAAAAAATTTGATATGAAAAATATTACGTTTGATGCCAATAAAGCATCTGGACCTGTTATTGTTTTAATAGGAAGGAGAGATACAGGTAAGAGTTTCTTAGTTAGAGATTTATTATATTACCATCAAGATATCCCCATTGGAACTGTCATATCAGGAACCGAGGCGGGTAACGGTTTTTATGGTAAATTAGTACCTCGACTATTTATTCATGATGAATATAATACTGTTATTATTGAAAAAATTTTAAAAAGACAAAAGATTGTAATTAAAGAAATAAAAAAAGAAATAGAGGCGTATGGGAGATCGAATATCGATGCCAGGACATTTGTTATTTTAGATGATTGTTTATATGATAATAGTTGGGCTCGTGAGAAATTAATGAGATTACTTTTCATGAATGGTCGTCATTGGAAAATAATGCTTGTTATAACTATGCAATATCCGCTGGGTGTTCCACCAAATTTACGAACGAATATTGATTATACCTTTATTTTAAGAGAGCCATATTTAAATAATAGAAAACGGATATACGAAAATTTTGCCGGCATGTTTCCTACCTTTGAATCTTTTTGCCAAGTAATGGATCAATGTACAGAAAACTATGAATGCTTGGTTGTTTCAAATAACGCAAAATCAAATAAATTAGAAGATCAAATTTTTTGGTACAAAGCAGAAGCTCATAGCGATTTTAAATTGGGTTCTAAAGAATTCTGGGAATTATCCAAAGATATTGGTTCAGATGACGAAGGTGAAACCTTTGACCCAAAAGCTTCTAGAAAAGGACCACGTATTAATGTTAAAAAAAACCGATGGAAAAAAAAAACCGATGGTAAAAAAAACCGATGGTTAAAAACCGATGGTAAAAAAACCGATGGTAAAAAACCGATGTAAAAAATTGAAATTTATAATACTTATTATATTATAAGTATTATAACAAACTACTAACGCGTATAAATGAGTCAAGACAAAGAAATCATCTTAGGTGAAGAAACAGTTGTTTTAAGATTTTATGATCCTTTTGCTAGATTTCATGAAAAAAATAAAAATTGGTGTGATATGAAAATTATATGTAAAGAAACGCAATTTGAAAATGAAAAAATTTATTATGATATGATTTATGAATATGCTTATTCAGGTGAAAATGGAAAAACAGCGAATCCATTTTACGGAAGTCAAAATATTTCACACGGAGATTACATTTATAAAAATATAATGAGTGAACAGCTGATAAAATTAATTATGTTGCCATTCTCAGAATTAGAACAACATAGCGGCGGTATTATTACAGTTCAACAATATAAAACAGATTTACTACATGCGTCAGAACATCTATGGGATTAATAATTTAAGTAAATAATTATTTGTAAATTTAAATAATTATTTGTAAATTTAAATAATTATTTTTAAAAGTAATAATGTAAATATTAATTAATCATTTTTAAAAGTAATAATGTAAATATTAATTAATCATTTTTTTTTTCACTAATTTCAACTTTGACATTTGCCGCTTCTTTAGCTGCTCTTTCTGTTGCTCTTGTTCTAATATTTTCACCCTCGAAAAGCTCACGGCGAATATCAGCACTAGATGAATTATCTGATAAATTTGTTTCTAAACTGGTGGCACCTACACCAATTAAATTACCTTCTTTGTCAATATTTTGTGTTAGTTTATTTCCAGATTCTTTAGCCAGTTTTTTATTTTCATTAATGGCATTTTCTTTCGCTTCTTTTACGCGTTTTTCAAATTCTTGTTTAGCCTTTTGTTCATTTGTTTTTTTCTCAGACATCAACTGATTTAACTCTTCTTCCAAGTATTCAACTCTACCCGTTCGGTAAGCTTCTGGATTTACTGGAACCCACATACCAACGGGACATACACCGATATCATGATGAGGGTCTACCTCACGCAATAATTTTGCACGTAATTCTGCTTCTTGTTGTGTAGGGAAACAACCTCGAATTTTAACTCCTCTTGTGTTTGTTTGAAAGTTTACTTCTTCATTGAAACTTTTTTCTAGATCATCTTCTTTAGCATCTAAGAAATTTTTCCAATCATCACTAACTTTGGAATAAGTAATTTCTTCTTTTTCACTTTTTGTATACTCTGAAAAATCCTCCATTAACTTGTCGAAATTCATATTATATTTAAAAGAAATAAAATTTAGAAATTGAGTAAATTTTTGAATTGATTTAGTAAAATCGTAGTGTTTTAGGAATTCTTGAAAAAAAAACAAATTTTTCTGTTTTAATAAATTTTCTGGAGCTACAAATGATACACACGCAAATTTCTGCCCTGCGATTGGCTTATCTTCATCTAATAAATCAATATATTTAGGATTATTAGAACCATCGGGCATTTTCATTCTTTCGAATCCATTTACTTTAGACATTATATAAGATTATCGTGATTCTATTTTTAAGTTTTTATTAAATATAATATATTTTTTTTTTCTATATGAATTATATAAAAATGTTCGGAGAATTAGGTCAAATTTTAGATCTTGGTGAACTTGTTCGCCGTGTTGTCAAATACGTAGTTGAGGGTCTTATGGTTGCTCTTGCTGCTTACGCTATCCCTAAACGTTCTCTTAACGTTGATGAGGTGGGACTCATTGCTTTAACCGCTGCTGCTACTTTCTGCATCCTCGATGCCTACGTTCCTAGTATGGCCGTTTCTGCCCGCTCTGGCGCTGGTTTCGGTATTGGTGCCAATCTTGTTGGTTTCCCCCAGATGTAAATTAAGCCACATTTGCTAACTAATATTTAATTTTAATTTAAAATTAAAATTAAAAACTAAAAAATTTTAATTATTTTTTTTTACGAGTTTTTCGTTTTTTTTTACGAGTTTTGCGTTTTTTACGAGTTTTGCCACCATTCATGGTACGCGACGAAACGATTTTTTTTTTACTAATAACCCATTTATTTGTCTTACTTTCCATAATATCTTTCATTTTTTTTTCATCTTCTTTTGTTTTATAAAACATTGTTATAATAGCATATATATCGCTTAATTGATTATTATTAGAACAGTTTATATTTGAATTTAGTAGTGGATTTCTATTATAAGTTCCGATTGTTAACTGATTAAGAATGTATAAAATTAATTTGTTGATGTTTTTTTTATTTTGAAAAAATAAATTTTTTTCATTATTTTCGTTATTTCTATTTGTCGGTTTTATTATTTTTAATGATCGTCTGCTTAATGGTAAAGTTGCTATTATCCCATCTGATCCGTCTAGTTTACTGTGTGACACCAATAATATATCAATTCCAAAACCATAACATTTTCCAACATAACTATTTCGATGCTCTTTAAATCCTGCCTGTTGATTACACGTATTTATTATGTTTGTTATAAGAGCGGATAAATTTTCATTTTTAGTTTTAAATGTTTCGCCTCCCCTACCAATTCCAATAATCGGTGCCTCTGTATTTAAAATAACTTCAGATTGACGAAATGTCGCGCTTTTGGATATAAGCGATTTGTCCCAATTCCATGAATTTCCTTCACGCAACGCATCTACAAATAAATGTGCCTTTTTAAAAAAACGACATAATTGTCTTTTGTAAGATTCTTTAATAGAACATACATTTAAAACTGCCAAAACGATATAGGTATATTTTTCACAATTATTTGTTGATTGAACAATTACATCGAATATTTTTCTAATTGATTTAAAAGACGTTCCCAATGCTTCATATTCTATGTTTTTACCAGTATTAATAGCGTCTCTAAGATTTTTATATGTACTAGCAGATCCACCACTGGTTTTTATGTTTTTTATTTTTTTTTTTTGATTCGCTGAAAAAATAAGATTTTTATAATTATTTAATGATTTATTTAATAATTTGTTTCTACTATCTTTGCCTTTTATAAATGACTCAAAATCAACCGCTAAATTTATTTTTTGTACCCTTCTTCTCTCCATTGGGTCTTCTAATCCTAAATTATGTTCTCTTATTAATAATTTGCGAATTTCTTCGGCTTTGTTTGTAGGACTAAATTTATTATTGCGACCATGTCGACATCTATCTTTTTCAATAATTCTTTTACCTTCCCTTGTATTTAAATATAATTCATCCATTTTGTATAAAAAATCTTTTTTTATTTTATCGGAACTAGAATTCCATACTTCCTCTGTCCACAAGTTAGGTTTGGTTTTTTGAAAGAGTTTTCTAACTGCTATTTTATAATTTGAATTGGTCGCAACTTGATAGTCGTGCGATACCTCATCGCGCACCCACTCATTATTTTCAAAAGCATCAAAATTTAATCTTTTACAATATTCTCTAGCATTATCGAATCCACTAGTTTTTCCAGACCCCTGTAATCCTAATCCGACAACTAAAAATCTTATTTTAGAATTATTTTTTATAAAATCTTTTCTTTTAGAATTAATATTGGCTGATAAATTTCCACAATTATTTTTAAAAATTTCTTGTTGTGAATTTCTATCTGCACTCCCTATATTTATGTTTTCATTAAAAAACATATCATTGACATAAAAATCATTATCATTATAATTTTGCTCTGTCATATAATATAATATAATATATTAAAACAAATAATAAATAATTAAATTATTTATTATTTGATATTTAAATAATTATCCAATAATTATATTAAATGTATTTCCTGATCTTATATGGCATAAAATATTAGAATATAAACACGTCCTATGGAAATGGAAAATCATAATTCTTTACAAGAAATCAATAAAGATAATAAATTATATTATTGGAGCAGTGGTATATTATATGTGTATGATGATAAGATGGGATGTTAGATTTTGTATATATAAAATATACGCATACAAAGAAAATACTTTTTTGACAAAAAAATTAAAGATTCGTTTTAAAAAAAAATGTTTATACGCTTACTTAATATAGAGAATGTTAATATAATTATAATCCATATATATCTATCGGCTTATTAGAACATGGTTTGTTTGGCCATTGATTAATTGAATACATAAATTTATTTATTTTAACGCCTTTCAGTTTATTATCACTACAATCAGAACATGGTGCGTTTTTTTCAGCTCCGTCATAACACATTGCTATATAACCATGTCCTTGGGGATTTCTATAGTTTTGACATGTGCCACTTCCAACTGTTGACAATGTTGGCATCTGTAAATAACTTAAATCTGATATTTTGCTACATTGCTCAGGTGTTAAATTTTCAGCGTCAATAAGTAATCCATCAAATAAGTTATTTCTAGAATCGCCCTGATTATTTGTCCCTTTTAAACATTTAGATATATCCTTCCATGAAGGTAAGTCATCGCTTCCTGTCATATTCAATATCCCCCATACTTTCATATTAGTTTCTTTTTTTTTTTGTTTAATAATATCCCAATAAGCTGGATCACCACCATTATCCCATGGACAAGCTTTTTTTCCAACTTTGGCCGCAGTAATATAAACTCCATCCACATTTTTCATATTTTGTGGTTGTTTAAAACAATCCGCGACATCAGCGCTTCCTGTAGGATAACAAGTTTTCATAGACAATAAACTTGATGATTCAAAATTTTCTTTTTTACAAGAAAATATCATAATTATAAAAATTACTAAAAATACTAGAAATACTAAAAACATTAAATTCCATTTATTCTCCATATTTAATATTTATTTATATATTAGTTAAATATTAAATTGTTGGAACAAACTCCCAGTGTAACTCACCGCATATTTTTTTCCATATCTCATCTTGTTCTATTCTTTTAACGGGGTCTTTTAACATTGGAAAAAAAGGCAAAAACTTCTCCTCTCCCAATAATTCACATATTTTATATAAAACGTAATAATAATTTAAAAAATTAACTCTACCGTTTGGACAATGTTTCGAATAAGGTTTTTGAATATCCATAAACAAATTACATAATTTATTTTCCAATTCAATGCTCATGACAGGTGGTTTTATCCCTAGTTTATCTTTAATAAAAGGTATATGCTCATAGAATTTATTATATCCTAATTTTTTTAATATATCCTTAGCTTTTGTATTTGTCATACTTTTAACAGTAATTCTCTCTTTTTTTATTTGATTTTTAATATTATTTAAAACTTCTTCAGGTATAACTGTAGTTTCCTTTGCCTGAAATTGGGCTAATATTTCCCTAAAATGATTAATACGTTTATAAGCATAAAAACAAACTTCTTTAGGTGGTTCTTTATAAGATGGTTTTTCATTTTCGATTAGTATTTTTTTTTGGACACTACATTTTTTACATACGGAAACACCTTCGCACTCTATTGGTATTAATTCTCCACCACAGTGACATGTTTCATATTTTAAAGTATAATTCTCCATATTTAAATATTTAACATCTAAATTAGATAAATAATTATTGACAGTTTTATCCGAATCTTCTTTTTTAATACCATTATTTTTAGTTTTACTTTTATTAAAAAAATTATGTAAGATTTTTGTTTTATTATTGCCTTCAGATTGATTTTTTTTTTTTTCAAAATAATTAAATATATGTTTAGAATTTTTTAACAAATAGTTTTTTTTTTTTTTTTTTTTTTTTTTTTTTTTTTTTTTTTTTTTTTTTTTTTTTTTTTTTTTTTTTTATTTTTTTTTATTTTTTTTTTTTTTTCTTTTTGTAATTCTGGAAGAATTTTTGTATTTTGATCATGAAATAATTTCATTTTTTCATTATGTGTGCCATCCAAAGTTACTGAAGATTTACCTTTTTTATTAATTTTTTTTTTTGGTTTAGGCTTAAAATTTGGCATTTTATATAATAATAGTTGTTTTATTTAATAATTAATTTATCAAAAACTAATTACTTATTTTATAAAAAATATAGTTTTTATCTAAAATTTATCTTAGTTTGTATTTTTTTTTGTTTTTCTTTGATAATTTTATATGGAAAATATATTAATTGATGAAAATCAAGACTTTAAAATAGATCCAATTACACTACAGAAAATGGCATTTGTTTATAATTCTTTAGAGAAGGGATGGAGTGTAAAAAAACATAAAAACTTATATATTTTTAAAAAAAATCATGAGGGTAAAAAAGAAGTTTATTTAGATGAATATTTAAAACGCTTCATGAAGGAGAATTTGGACATTAATAATTTAAGTTTTGATTGATTGTAGTAAAACATTTAATTAATTAATTAAATGTTTTTTGAAAAAATTATTTTCTTTAGCAATATTATAAAATGGGAGGAGGATTAATGCAACTCGTAGCTTACGGAGCTCAAGATGTCTATCTTACAGGTAACCCACAGATCACTTTCTGGAAAGTGACCTACCGCCGTCACACTAACTTTGCTATGGAATCAATTGAACAAACTTTTAACGGACAGGCCGATTTCGGCCGCAGAGTCCAGTGCACGATCTCCAGAAATGGTGATCTCGCCTACCGCACATACCTTCAGGTCACTCTCCCCGAGATTGGCCAGGATGGTTGCTGTGGCGACGTCGATGACTGTGACAAAACCTTTGCTCGCTGGCTCGACTACCCTGGTGAGCAGCTTATCTCAATGGTTGAAGTTGAGATTGGTGGCCAGCGCATCGACCGCCAGTATGGTGACTGGATGCACATCTGGAACCAGCTTACCTTAACCGCCGAGCAGGAGCGTGGTTACAACAAAATGGTTGGACAGACTACTCAGCTTACATACCTTACCGATCCTAAATTCGCTGATGTTGACTCGGCTTGTGCTGCCATGGACGTCCCCGCCGCCGTCTGTGCCCCACGCAACGCTCTTCCTGAGACCACTCTTTACATCCCACTTCAGTTCTGGTTCTGCCGCAACCCCGGACTTGCTCTTCCTTTGATTGCCCTTCAATACCACGAAGTCCGCATCAACCTTGAGCTTCGTCCTTCGGATGAGGTTCTTTTCGCTGTTAATAACTTAACCGCCGATGCTACCAATGCTACCACCGGTAAAACCAATGGATCTTCTGTTAAGGACACTGTTTCCTACCAGAAATCCCTTGTCGCCGCTTCGCTTTACGTCGATTACGTCTTCCTTGACACCGACGAGCGTCGCCGCATGGCCCAGAACCCACACGAGTACCTCATTGAGCAGCTTCAGTTCACTGGTGATGAGTCCGTTGGTTCCTCGTCCAACAAAATCAAGTTGAATTTCAATCACCCTTGTAAGGAACTTGTTTGGGTTGTCCAGCCAGACGCCAATGTTGATTACTGCTCGTCTTTCCTTAAAGCGACAAATCTTAACATGGCCCTTGGTGCTCAGCCATTCAACTACACTGATGCCCTTGATGCCTTATTGCCATCTATCGGTGCTTTCGCTGGACCAGAAACCGTCCAGGGTACGAATGAATTCATCAATGCTAATGGTTTGTTCCAGGACCCCGGAGCCGACTCGTATGCTGAAGCAGGATCCCAGTGGGGTACTTCGGTCACGGGTGACGATTGTGACACAAACGGATTATCCGCACCTTTCCCTGTAAGTGACCACGGTGACTCTGGTGTCTCTGATGCCGGTGCTTTCGTTCTTGCCGAGTCCGCCTTGACCATGCACTGTTGGGGACAGAACCCTGTTGTCACCGCCAAGCTCCAGCTTAACGGCCAGGATCGCTTCTCGGAACGTGAGGGAACTTACTTCGACCTTGTTCAGCCTTTCCAGCACCACACTCGCAACCCAGACACCGGCATTAACGTTTACTCGTTTGCCCTTCGCCCTGAAGAGCACCAGCCATCTGGAACTTGCAACATGTCTCGTATTGACAACGCTACTCTTCAGCTTGTTCTTTCCACCAACGCGATTGGCGGCGATAACACCGCTAAGGTCCGTGTCTATGCCACCAACTACAATGTCCTTCGTGTCATGAGCGGTATGGGCGGTTTGGCATACAGTAATTAAATCTTATTACGTTATAATTTGTTGCGTATACGCTAAATTGATTTAAAGATATTATAATTTATATTATTATAATACCTTTCAATACCTTTAAAAATGGAAACATGTAAATGGATTCAGTCAAATAAAAAAACATGTACATTAAAAGCTGTTGCTAATAAACACTATTGTAAATTACATCATAAATTCGAAGGTTTATTTGAACCAAGCGAATTAAACAATATCAAAAGATGTAATCGATGCGATAAACCTTATAAAAATGAGGATAATTCTGTAAAAAAATGCGATAAATGTATTTCTAATTTAAAAGAATACAGTGTTAAATTGGCAATTAAAAGAAATAAAAATAAAAAAAAGTGCGAATGGGTAAATCAAAAAGGTGTTCCATGTGCATGGAAAACAAATAAACCAGACTACTATTGCAAACGACATTCTGTATACAACATGTTCACGCCTGACGATATTCCAAATCTCACAAAGTGCTCGGGATGCAAAATTTATTTAAGTGCGAAGGCAACTTAGTTAAGGCTGATGGAAAAAAACATGCGAAAAATGCCAACAAAGGAGTCGCAAAGCATCAAAAAAAAAATACATTAACCAAAAAAAATGTGTTGCTATAACTAAAAATAAAAAGAAACAATGTAATTACAGAGCACTTGAAAACGATGATTATTGTATGAAACATCAGAGAGTCAAACAATATAATGAACTTGTCGCGCAAAATAAAAAAATTTGTAAAAATTGGGTAAGAGGGTGTTTCAATGAATTAACCACCAAGGATAAATCTTACTGTGGTTTATGTCGAGATTCTAAAAACAATAATAAAATAACAAAACTTACTATTTATGAAGAAAAATTTAATACTTATAGAGGTGAAGCAAAAAGAAGAAAAATAGAATGGGCATTGGAAAAAGAACAGTCTATTTCACTATTCAAAAATGAATGTATATATTGCGGTATAAACAATGGGTTAAACGGTATTGATAGAATAAACTCCGAAAAGGGGTATACCTTAGAAAATACAACCACTTGTTGTGGTATTTGTAATAAAATGAAATTAAACCATACTGTTGAAACATTTATTAATATTATAACACATTTGGTTATAAAATTAAATTTAGTAGAAAATCCATTGTTGTATAAAAAGTCATTTTCATACATAAACCCGCAATTATTATTTTTTAAAAGTAAAATAAATACTTCATATGTTTCTTATAAAAAGAGTTGTACAAAGCGTAACATAAAATTAAATATTTCTGAAACCGAATACACCAATATTTTAACATATCCGTGTAATTATTGTGGATGTTTCAACCAAGGTGCTAATGGTATAGATAGGATATACTCCGAATTACATTATGAAATAGACAATATAGTACCATGTTGTAAAACCTGTAATTTATTAAAAGGACCTCTTACTCTTTTACAATTTAAACAAAAACTAAAAAATATTTATAATAACAGTGTTCTTAATAAAAGACCGGATTATGAGTCAAATCCTAAAAATAAATTAATTTCACTTCTATCAAAAAACAATATTAAAATCACAACATTTCCACAATTAAAATTATCAAACCCGATTGAATATTATGAAAATTTGATATTCAAAGGGAATATGGGCGATGTAATGAATATGAAAATAAAACTAGTATTTGTTGATTCTAAAAATAAAGAATTGTTTGAAATATGGCAATATTACCGAAAAACAATAAGCAGTTTTAAGACAAAAAAAGGACATTGTTTATTTGGTAAAAGGATTTATATATTGGTCCAAGATGAAATAAGTAATAAATATATAGGAATTTTATCCCTCTCAAGCGATATTAAATTTCTGGGTGCTCGTGATAATTTCATAGGTTGGGAAAAACATCAACAATTTACTCTTAAGAAATTGGATCATTTGGTTAATATAACGACATGTGTTTCAACACAACCATTTGGGTTTAACTTTAATGGTGGTAAATTATTAACAACTCTAGCGTTTTCAAAAGAAGTATTGGAATTTTATTATGAAAAATATAATACTCATATTTTAGGCATAACAACTATGTCGTTGTATGGAAAATCAGTACAATATGACCGGTTAAAATGTATAAAATACATAGGAATGACAAAAGGAAATAGTTTAAAAAATGTACCCCAAGAAGCACTTGAATTCGCAAAACAACATTTGAAAGAAAATGAGTTATTGACTCCTTCATTAAATAAAAATAATATGTGGGCACTTAAAAAATGTTTAAATAAATTACAAATACCCGTCGAAGACGTCTTAAAATCGACTCCAAAGGGAATATATTTTGGTTATACATCACCAGATTCAAAAGAATACTTATTAAGTGATGGTGGAAATAATGTTCCAAATCCAATAACAAAAGCAAAAACGTGTATTGAAATATTTGATTGGTGGAAAAATAGATGGGCCAAGCAACGATTTACTCATTTAGAAAACAACCATAAATTAAAATAATAAATTATACTATATAACAAAAAAACCAATTTAATAATAAATTAATATTTATTATTAAATGCCAACAATAAAGTTTTCAAAAGAAGAATTAGAAAGAATCAAACAAATATTTAACCAATTTGATAAAAACAAAAATAATACTATTGAAAAAAACGAGTTGACTACATTAGCGATCGCTCTTAATAATTCATTATCTCCAGCTGAATTACAAGATTTTTTTAAAGAATTTGATAAAGATAACTCATCTACTATTACGTGGGAAGAATTTATTGAATACTGGAAAACTAATTAATTTTATTAAAAATATTTAATAAATAATTCATAAATATTTTTATATGGATGTGGCAACAATTATTTTTATGGGATTTACAATTCTTTTATTGGCAACTTGCATAATAATTATTATATTGGGAATTTTAGAATGTTATATTTTAAAAGTTAAAAGACGCGCCGCACGTATTCTTCCTGGCAAAAATCAAAGTGTAAATACAGAGATAGTAAATACAGAAGTAGTTAATCCACGATTTACAGTAATTATATAAATTATATAAAGTATTAAATATTTATATTATCTCATTAATTATATACATGGATAACACGCAATTAATTCTTATAATTCTTATAATTTTCACTGTAAATTTTCTTTTTCAGTTAACACACGGAACGTCACAACAACCAATATTAAATAAATTTACAGAAATACATCACAATCAAAAAATAATACGTAGTCCATCTACAGCAAATTCGGTATATCTTTGGAAACAAGGTATTATGAATAAAGGACCAATTCAAGGTATATTAAAACCGAGGCGTCGTTATAGAGGTGTTGAAAATAAACAACGTCCAATGTAAAAGATATGTTAAGCGCGTAAAATTTTATTAACAATAATTAATCATGATAAAATTATTATCTCGATTATTTATATAATGGATTATACTCAAATAATTTTAATTGCTTTAGT
>Ga0206130_10000585_pt1 | contig 60206 bp, 68 predicted proteins | sample Helgoland_Spring_9_FD_148637 | JGI IMG/M metagenome (GOLD analysis project Ga0206130, IMG submission 148637) | Pelagic subsurface seawater microbial communities from Kabeltonne, Helgoland, North Sea - Helgoland_Spring_Bloom_20160512_1 | ecosystem: Environmental > Aquatic > Marine > Epipelagic ... | reverse complement strand
TTGCATTCCCTGATGTTGCCGTTGCAACTTCTATTGAAGAGTTCAATGATATCCTTCAGCAGCCCGGTGTAAGAACAAAGGTTTCTGAGGGCAAGGTTATTCTTGGTATGACCAAGGACGGAAAGATATTCTTAAACCCTGAGAGAGAATCATTGGCTACTCCTATTCACGAGTATGGTCACATTTGGATTGACTACTTGCGTTCTAAAGCAAGCGGGGAAAAGGGAACTGCTTTATTAGAGAGAGGCTTGAAGTTGGTTGAGAATACTCAAGCACTGAAAGATGCCATTGCAAAATACGGAGACACTAAACTTGCACGAGAAGAGGCATTGGTAGAACTTATGGCTACCAAGGGAAATACAATTATTGAAGCATCCAAGAAGTCTCAATTCAAAGAGTGGATGAACGCCACCTTTAAATACATTAAAGAGAAGTTCACTACATCTGATGAGTTGGCTACAGATGCTATTAAGAAAATGTCTCTTGATGAATTTATCAATACAGGACTTGCCGACCTATTCAAGGGCAAAGCGGTAAGCACAAAATTCGATGCCGCTAAAGAGTCCAAGGGAATGATGCCGAGGTTTGAACTTGGGGACGATGTCGCTGCGTTTATTAAACAAGCAAGAGGTCAGGGAATATCAGAGGCTGCAATTAAAACTGCACTAAGAAGAAGAGGTGTTGATGTGGATGTGATTGCATCAGCCATAGAAAAAACCAAGGGCAAGGCTGCAGTTCGTACTAAGGTTAGCGAGGAGTTTGCTCAAGGGTATGACCGTGTAATGAAAGAGATTGACGGTATCATTGAAAAATCTAAGAAGCGTGGACGTACATATTCTCAGATTCCTAAGAATGTAATTGCATACTTAGAGGGAACAAAGTTATATGAGAACGCAACCGATGTTCAGAGAGAGCGAATGATTAGAGATATCAGAAAGAAGTTTGGTATCAAAGAGAAGTCGGCTCCATCTGTTGGAAGAATACTTGGTACTATCAAGGATATCAAGAAGATTACCATTGCTGAAAAAGAATTATATATGCTTCGCTTAAAGGCTCTTAACGAGGGAGCGAAGAATGTAATTACGGCTATGTCTAAAGCATCTAAGTTGTTGAACGAGGAGATAAATGACTTAGTAAAAAGCGGACAGATTAGTACGCAACAAATGGCTAATGTTCTTTCTCGATTCAGTAAGGTTAATCTACTGAGCGATGTATCTATCGAAAGGTTTGTTGACTATATGTCAAAGGTATTTGCTAATGCAGAGTACGCTGAAATTATATCACAAGCAAATCAGAAACGTAAAGTTGCTAAAGCGAATGCTGCTACTAAGATTGGTATTGCTCAGGCTTTAAGTCCTCAGTTGCAGCGATTGTTTTCTATCAACCCAACTCTTATCCCTGATGCGGTATTAGATAAGTACGTATCACTTGTTGAGATGTTTGGCAAGAGAGAGCGAGTCTTGACGCTACCTTCTATTGAAGAGGTGACTCAACTTACAGAAGATGTACTGACTGCTATCAATGAAGAGCAATCATTGGTTCCTGAATTACAGGAAAGATATAACGACTACGGTAAGGTAATGAATGATGAGGGCAAGGTAGACTACGCAGCCACCATTAAGTCGATGCTAAAGGACGATGTCATCACGGATGAGGAGTACGAACTTATGAAGAAATATAAGTCCTCTATCGTCCCTAAAAAGGCTGCTGCCCCAATGTCAGAAGCCGAGATTGAAGAGAGAAGACAAGATATTATAAACGAAGTAAACCAAACTGAACTTGAATTCAGTGAGTTGCCGAGTAGAGAAGAGCGTGATTTAGCCGCAAAGTTAAAGCGTTTAATCCGAAGCGGTGCAATTGATGGTCTATCCCTTCCTGATTTGCAAAACCTTTCAAAGGTTATAGACAACATCAACAACGGATACCTTCCTCATTTTGCTGAGGTAATGGTAGAGAAGTTGAATGCGGTCAATGACGGAAAGAACCTTGCTTCTGCAATCAATAGGTCTAAGCCTTTGCCACTTACTAAGATTTATGCAAAACTAAAATCATTAGTGACTCGAAAGGATTCTATTGTTGAGATGATAAGACGTAATCCGTTGTTCAATATCGACCAAGTCTTTGGGGATTTTAAAACCAAGGATATTTTTGAATCGGTATTTGGTGCTGCGTCAAGGGCGGTAGCAAAGTATACTAATGAGTACAGTGTTATTCAAGGCAAAATTGAGAAGGCACAGAATGCGGTACAGAAATCTCTTGGAAGAGACTCTCTGAAATATACTATGTCAAAGTATAAGCAGATGGCTTACCTGATTCAGCAAGAGTTCTTGAGCAACCCGCAAAGCCCACAAGTAAATTCCGTTACAGGATTCCTTAAAGCAACTATAAAAAGGATTGACGATGGGACTACTCAGTTTAGTGAGCGTGACGCTGAAATGCTTCAATCTATCTTAAATGATTTTACTGATGCTGATGGTAATTTTGATAACGATGCTTTGTTTGATTCGTTTAATAATGCCGAAAAGGAATCTATCAAAACAATCCAAGAGATTAATAGTGGTCTCGGTTCTAAAGCAGAGTTCACTTCGTCTGTGATTCGTGGAGATAAATTTAATCCACTAAATAACTATGTGCATTTGAATGTAATGCACGAGACTCAGCCAAGTGATATGATGAACGGACCTTCTTTTGTGGAGTCGTTTAACAATTCATTAAGACCAAGTACAAGAGCGAAGAATTTAATCGAGAGAACGGGTAAGGTATCCGCTTTGAACTTTGACGTTTATGCTTCGGTGTTGAAGGGTTCTAAGCAAACGCTTATGGACTTCCATCTTACTGAGCCAATCAGAACTGCAAGACGCACAATGAATCAGGCTGAGAAGAACCTTCAGGCTGACGGAGAAAGAATGTCTTCAAGTAAGCGTAAAACTTTTAACGCAATCAAGTCTGCGTTTGAGGAGACTGTAGAAAACTTATTGACTAATTCATATGCTGAGAACACAGTGTTGGATGAGGCATTAGAGTTCTTGAAGAAGACGGGATACAGAACTATTCTTGCAGGAAGCGGAAGGTTCGTTGCAGAATTAACTTCTAACGTGAGTTTTGCGTTGCTCGTTGACCCTGTTGGATTTACTAATGGAACTAAAATAGTTCGCAAGATTAGTAACGACCAAGGACCAAGCATCCTAAGCAATCTAAACAGTGGTCAGACCACACGAATGTATAGCGATGGTCTTAGCGGAAGGATGGTAGACACCAATATTCTAAGCCAAGCAACAGGCACGAAGACACGTGGTGCTTCAACTAAAGCAGCGAACTTCCTTCGTAAGTATTGGGACAAGACAGGTCAGAGATATGTCAAGGGGGTTGAGTTTGTTGCTGATGCGATGATATCCACACCTGATAAAATGGTGATGAGACCTATTTGGTTTGGAACCTTTGACTCTAAGTTCAAAGAGATTACAGGCAAGTCTCCCGACTTTGATAAGATAGCAGCGAATGATGAGGCTTATATGTCAAAGTATAAGGAAGCATTAAGTGCTTCTACAAAACACGCAGACAACCGTTCTGTATTAGCAGGTGCAACAGACAACGCTTTTATGGGTATCCTTAAAGGAACGTCTAAGCCAAATCAAAGCGCAATGCTAAAAGGTTTCAATGCTTTTAATGGCTTTATGACACGCTTCTTAATATTTGAATACGTGACTGCACGTACAGGTATTATGAATATGATTGGCAAAGGAGAACTGAATAAGAGACAGGGAGCAGCATTGATTGCCGGGGTTACATCTCGTATGGTTCTGTATACCTTGATTGGTCAATACCTTTCACACGCACTTACAGACTTGTTTGATGATGAACCAATCGCAAGGTTGGCGGGAGAATCTAAGGAAGACGAGATGAAGTCTTTTGACAAGGCTTTGGGTCAAGCATTTGCTTCAACGTTTACATCTCTTCTTTTTGGTCGTGACTTTGGTAATGCTACCAAGTCAATCCTAAACTCAGGCATCGAAGAGTTTAATAAAGAGCATTTAGATTTTCTTAGAGAAGGAGATTACGATGCGTACAGGGATGCTATACAATATACTGTTACTCCAAAATCAAAGGATGGAGGAGGCTCAGGCTTGGGTGACTACCTTATGAAGATGGGTGCTGCCTATGGTCCAATCTTAAAGACGACAGACTTGGTTATCAAAAAGATTACAGAGCCTGCCAAGAAAGAGGCTGATGCAATCAAGAGAAGCGAAGACGAGATGTACTACAGAGTACCTATGGAGATTCTTGGTAACCTTGGATTCATTCCTTTGTATAAAGATGTTCGTAAGGTTGTGTTAGACCAAATCTATAGTGACCTTAGAAAAGCACAGGCAGACCTGAAGAACGCTAAGAAGACTAAAGAGGAAATGCTTCAGGGATACGATAGTGAAGGTGATATGAAGCGTTACGACTACAGGTTGTGGGAGAACACATTCGGTCCAAATTCACCTGACTATGATGTTAGAGAAGCAGAAAAGAAACTAAAGGCTGCTGAGAGAAAGTTGAAGCAACAAATGAAAGATGAGTTGTACGACTATACGCCTCCGTCAAAAGGCGGATGGAAAGAAGAGAAGTGGGATGATAATTTTGATTCAGATTGGGATGATAAAGAGTGGTCTAATGAATGGTAAAATAAAAAACTATGCCCTTTAAAAGTGAAGCACAAAGGAGGTTTATGTACAAGAACCATCCTGAGATAGCAAAGAAGTGGGAGCAGGAAGAGAAGTGGGATAAGGCAACGAAGAGTCTACCCGAGCGTCTTGCTCCCAAAGGATATTGGAAGAGAAGAGATAGGAAAAGATAGTGTCTTCAAGGACACTACTTCTTTACCTTAGATGTGAGTTCTATACCTGAGGCTAACGTTAGGTATCCTATTTTCTTTTCGATAAATGTATTGTCTGAGAAGTCTGTATGCTTTGGCAACAGTTTGTTCTGCCAAGTTATTCTGATGTTGGCAATATAGAAAGCCCACACACCGTTAGGAGTAGAGTTCACGTACACAGGTATTGTTCCGTGTTCTTTACTCCTAAGCATTAAAGCATCGTATTTTTTCTTTTCGATTATTAAATCAGAATAGTGTGTGCGTCTGCACTTGAGTTCTATATCCAAGTTATACTCCTTAGAGAAGCAGTCATAACGAGAGGTTCTTTTCTCTGATTCTTTTAGGTCTTTAATGAAATTTTTTTTAATCCAATTATATAATTCATTTTCAGTAATCATCCTCGGTACTTTCTTTTATGTCCCTGAGTGTTGACATAATTTGAATTATTTCTTTATTAAGAGCGTCAAAGTCTCGGTCTATTAAGTTTTCATATATTGAATTTAGAGAGTCGTGTAGTCCGTCCATCAGTTGGTTGATGTAAGCAAGTCGCTCAGTGTCGTATGCGGACGGTTTCGGCATTGGCTATTCTTTTTTATCTATGGTTGCAAGAAATGCATTGCCCATAGGTGGGTCTATTTTTTTTATTAATGTATAGATTCTTTTAGAGTTTCTTTTAACCTGCTCTCTTTCTTTGTTGGTGGAGTCCTTGCCGAGATTACAATACATAAAGCAATCAATCTTCAGCAGTTCATCGGTCTTCTGCTTGGTAGTCCAAGTTTTGAATTCCGCAATCTTATCTATGTCGTTGATGTTATAGCCCATTGTACATTCGATTAATTGCCCATTTAACTTCTTCTTCAGTTCCGACATTGGTTCTTTGTTCTACTATCTTATAGATTTCACCAAGTCTTTGTCTGTTAGAGATGACGGATTTTAATTGTCCTTCAATTTCTATAATTTTCAAAGATAGCGATTTGTTTTCTTTACGCAAAAGAATTAGTTCTTTTTTTAGTTCATCTTCTGACAAATATAATTGGTCAGTTATATCTCCATCGAATGAGTTCTTGATTTCAGTATAAGACCTGCGTAGTTCAGGGTCAGACATCAGGTAGTTGTCAAAGTTTTTTACGTAATGTATTATAGTTGCGTGATGTTTTACCATAGCCCTGCCAATACTACTATAACCCCAACCTCCCTTATGTAGGATGTGAGCGTATATCATACGGGCGTTTACTATGTGTCTGCGTCTCGACTTTGCGGTTTTTACGTCAACACCTAACACTACTCTGATTATATCACGAAGGTGTTGTGTTGGATTCAATACTGTTTCGTCCATTTCTATATTGTTTGATTGTATTTGATTCATTTATTAAGTCTAAGTATTGGTCGCAGTCTATCTCCAAGATGTTCACTAAGTCTATCATAGGAGTATCTGTGTATGCGGTTAACGGGTCGTTATAGTATTCAATAACAAAGAAGAAAGGTTCATTAACAAGAGACACTCCGCCAACATAATAAGTCTCATCATCCAATGATACTGTCATCCATTCCAACACACTTGAGAGTTGCTTCATTATGTCCACACGTATATCCCAATCAAATGTGTGAAGGGTGAAATGAAAGTCTTGTGTTAGCGAAACACCTACATTGCTACTCTCCTCTGTATACCTCTGTTTTGAATCCATATTGTTCTAATTCTTTTAGTCTATACTCCTGTAATGGAGAGACCTTTCCCTTTAATGTCTTAACCTCGCTGAAGATTACATTAGAGTTTGGCGGGATAGCAATGATATCAGGGATACCATTCTTATTGGTCTTGATTAGTTTGATTACATAGTAACCCTGAGCCTCAAGTTCCTTTATCCTTTTAGTCTGTATCTGTTGTTCTGTAGCCATTTACAAAGTTAGCAAATCCTTTTTAAAGTGATTCAGAGTATAGTCTTTCTTGTCTGATACCGCTTTATATATTTCTTTTTCTATGCCCCCTTTAGCAAACACCCAATAAACATCTGACTCCAATCTTTCCTTGGTTGTCATTCGGTCTCTGCTCTGCCAATAACTTGTAGCACTGAAGTCTATGTTGTAATACACAAGAGCATCTGCTTTTCGTAAGGATATACCCTCACGTCCTGATACAATTTGTAAGGCTATAGACTTACTTGTGTCTTCAAAGACACTAAGTTCTGTACATAATTGGTCTCCATATACCTGCTTCAGTGCGTTATACTCTTCCTTGAATTTGTAGAAGATTCCAATCTTAGCATCGCCAAAGTTGTCGTGGATATATCTTGCTTTCGACAAGTCAATAATGGTTGAGTTGCCTGACTCAAACTTGATAGTTCCTGAATACAATTGGTGAAGTTTCATCATTAGTTTAACGGGAGTATCAGCCAATATCGTTTCTTCCTTTCCTTCAACGACCAAGTTCTTTTTTAATTGAGCCGCAATCTTATATGTAATTGGCTCAAGTTCTACCTCAAGTATATGTTCCCTTGTTTCTACTTTAAACCCTGCCTCCTTCTGTGTGTAGTTGATGGTGTATGGTTTCATTGCATCAAGTATCGTTGGAAGACCATTCGTATAATCGTTTATGTATAGAGAATTGATTTTTCTTTGCGTAACATTAACGAAGTCTTTAGAAAACTTATAAAAGTTTACATATTGATTGAATGGATTTGTACGTATACCGTAAACCTGATGATACATCTGAGAGTAAGACTCGGGAGTTGGTGTACCTGATAAAAGAATTACCATTGGATTGTGCTTCTTTATAATTGCACTGACTTGCTTCGCTCTGTTGTTTGGTTTAGGGAATGCACCCATACCGTGTGCCTCATCGCAAATTAAAACATCAAGACTTTCTATCTCAACCTTGTGCAAACTTTCATAGTTGACTACTGTTAGTTCGTAGTTAGGGTTCAGCATAGCATAGTCGGACTCTATGCTACTTATGGCTTTCTTCTTTGTCAAGAACAAAACTTTTTTTGCATCGAGTTCTCTACAGATACCGAGACTTGTAAGGGTCTTTCCTGTACGCACCTCCATTGCTAAGTATACGAAGTTCTTCTTCTTCAGCACATCAGTGCCTTTCTCTATAATTTCTTTTTGATAATCTCTAAATTCTATTGTCGGATTTTCCATTTGATATTTATAATAATCAACGCTTCGATTGATTCGGTCTATTGTTTCCTTTGGAGTATTGTGCTTATACTCCTCTACTATTTTTACACCCTTTCCTCTACCGACTTTAATTTCCTTCTTTGCGTTAACTACTGATGCCAATATCATACACTGCTTGTGCATCATCTTGTTACTGTACCCCGGGATTCTCGGTAGTATATCTGTGTCTGTCATTTAGTTGCTTGAATAATTAAGTTTCTTACTGATACATTATCAATCAAACGCTGAGCAAATCTTTGTGCGTCAAGTTTGCTATTAAATATTTTCGACCTCTGTTCCCACTCTGCCGACTTGTTCAGTGCTTGATTGAAATAATTGTATGTTACTTGGTACTTCACGGATTAATTCCTTTTTTGTTAACGAATCTAATCCACATCTTGGCAGCAATTGCTCTGCGTTGTGGTTTGAACGAGTAGGTGCTACGCAACCTTGCCATAGCAATCCTCATAAATTGTTCTCTCATAGGTTGAATGTCAAGTCATTTTCGCTCATTGCTTCTCGTAACATCTCTCGGCATTTCTCATAGACCTCCATCTCACATTCGGTAGCCTCTCGGTTTCCGATGTATCCGTGTTTTACTATCCCTCGTAACTCTTGGTCAAGGCTCCACGCTGCATTATACCAAGCCCCTGCTTTCAATGCTTGGACTGCGTCTTGTTCGTTGTCAAACTCTATTATTACTTTCATCTTGTTCTGATTTAAAGGTTTGTTCACTTGAGGTCGCAATTTGCGACCAATAAAAATCACACTCTCCATCCTTAATTGGAGGGCTAAAGAAAAACGATTGGTACATTCCTGACGGTGCAGTGAAGCGGTAGCAGGTTTCTTTAAGGGCGCATCCCTCTCCTGTGCATTTTGATATGTCTGCCATTCTATTTGATGTTAAAGATTATTAAGTTCTTGTATCATTGAGTAGGGTAAAAGGTCGTTAAACTCTTCTCTGCCTCTTTTAATCCATTGTGAAAGTTTTTCTCTGCGTCTTTCTCTGATTAAATATTCTCGCTCTTCGTGTCCTGCATATCGAATTTTTTGAAAAACGCAACCTGATTCATTTTCAATTTCTCCGTATGTTGCAATTAATCCTTCGTCTTGAATGTTCGACACAATAGCCGTAAGCGTTTGGTGAGCCATACTAAGGTCTTTTCTTAACTCATCAATGGTTGTGAAGCCTTTGCCTTTAAAGGTGCGCTTATGAATCTCATAGATGACTCTTGTAGTCTTGCTCTTTATTTCTCCGTTGTTGAGTTGATTGAGCCAATTTTTAACTTTTACTTTCATTTGATATTATAGATTTAAATTTTGTTGTTGATTTAATTTTGGTTTAATACGCATCCACTTTCCTGCTGCATCTCTTCCCTCTTCAGGTTGTTGCTGAGTTTTGTATACTGCGTAAGCAACCAACCACTGATAGAATCTCATACGGCTTATGCTCATACGTGACTTTGGTGCATAGTCAGGATACTCTGCAATGAATTCATAGTACCTGTCTTGTTGGTGAATCTTAATTCCTATCTCAAGACTTGGGTTCTCACGCATATCTCCAATCAATCCACACCATTCGATAAAATCGTGTGATGTTTCTGCAGATAGTTGTCTCACTCCTAAGTTTACAAATGAAGACTTGATTAGCCCTTGGCTTAGGTACATCTGAAGACACGACACCATATAGTTATCAAACTGACACCACTCATCATCATCCCAATCAGCAAAGAAGTGTTTGCCAAATTCATCTAACGGTGTATAGTTCTTATTGTAGTGCTGATGAAGTTCAACCTCCCACTTACGTCTTGCAAAAGAGTTACCGCTTCCTTTGATAGCATAGTTGGTAGTGATAGCAATCTTAGGTGACTTAGCAAATGGAATCTTGATAGCATCTTTATTCTTCTTCTCCAACGTAAGACCCTCTGTAACCACAGAGAATAAACGCTCGAAGTCAAAGTGCTTCTTGACATCATCAAAGCAAAGCACCTGCGTATCTGCTGATACAAGTTGGTAAGGAAATGATTTCTCAAAAGCAAATGCCTTACCGTCAATCACCACTAACTTTTTCATTTGGTTCAGGGCATTCATAAATAATCCCTTTCCCGTACCACCTTCAGGGTTGTCACTTATAACCTCATCATTAAGTATTACCGCAGGACAGTATGATAAGTTCTTGTATCCGTGCATTAAGAATCCAATTGTAGACTCCATTGTTTGTACACGTGACTCGTTGTCCGCACAGATGCGAGAGATGAAAGTTTTGTAGTCGCACAAGTCATCATCGCACAGGTTAAACTTTCTGTCAATCACGTGTTCCTTCCAAACGTAACCACCCAAGTCTAAGTAGTCAATAGGTTCTATGTTGTTCTCCGTTATCTTGACCGCACAGTTCTTGTAGTACAGGTAAGAAGTATCCTTGGAATCTTCGATGAAGTAAATATCAATCGTAGATAGCAGGGTTAAAAATTCCTCTCTAAAGAATCTTGTTTGGTCAGCGAAGTAGTTGTATATACTTAGGTCATCTATGTTCTGTAGATATCCCAATATAAAATCCTTAATCTCCTTCTCTGATGTGTGGTCTATCAAGTTGTTAGTGACCTTAACGAACACATAGTTTCTACTTCCTTCAGGGCAAAACTTGTAGAACCCATTGTCCTCAAGAAATTCTTTGAACAAGTAGTGTACTATCTTGATAGTTCCCTTTTCATTCTTTGTCCAAAAGGTATGGTTGGTTGCCTCATCTTCAATTCTGTTTAGTACTGAATCAATTACATCGCCATCAATACGAGACTCTTCTAACTGATGACGGATTTCCTTTTTTGATACGCCTCTCTTTAATTTAGTTCTGATTTGATTGATGCGCTCCTCATCCTCGTAGTACTTAGTTCCGAAGTTTCTTGTCTGTGAATATGCCGAGTCTATCGTTCTGTTGATTTCAGTTAAGGTGAAGTCCGCAGTTTGATATTGGCTTAGCACATAACCTGCAAGACTCTTACTGATACCATAGTCATTGAATGCCATCGCAAGAACATACACGTTCTGATTACGCTGACCTTCAACCATTGGATATTTCTTTAACCACCACTTGATAAGGATATCAACGACTTTGTTCTCATCTGTGATTGGAATAGTTGGTGCATCTCTATTCTTGTTAACCTCTACGTACTCAGGTTCAACAATCTTATCCCATACTGATGAGTTCATATTGATGTATGTCAAAGGGTCATAAGACTCATAGCATACACGAGATACGTTCTTAACTACCTTGTCAAAGTTGGGAGAGTTGAAGTGTTCCTGTAAAGAGTTGAAGTAGTTCACGTGATTATCTACATCAGCAGGTATTTTAACCAACACCTTGAGACCATCACCTGATGGAGAGATGAATACGCTCATCACGTACTTGTCTTTGCATAGGTTCTCTTTATCCTGAAGAAGTTCTTTTGTCTTGGTGTAACCATCAAAGTCCAAACAAATCAATCCACTGTGATTCTGTAGGGCATTGTCATTACGCTTGTGAAATACTCCGCTAAAACAAATAGCGGGTAGAAGTTTCTTTAGTTCGTTACGCTCCGACTTTACTTTCTCTTGTCGGATACGCTTAACTAAATCCTTTGTCGCTCCATCCTTTATTCTTTTAAGGACAAGTTGTACATCTCTATGGAACGGAGCCTCAGTTTCCTTGATGTTTTTGAATATTGTTACAGTGTGTGTCATTGATATGTTGATTTGATGTTGATTTGATTACTCTAACTACTTGATTATCAGACTCAGTGTTGAAAATGTTAATTTTATTATACATATATAAGAAATAAAAGTAATTATATATATCTATAGTAGTAGTGGTGGTGCTTTTATTTTTCGCATTCAGCACACTATTAGAGATAGAAAAGGGGAGTCTCCTCCCCTTAACTATTTCTAATTGGTTTAGGTTAAAACGGCAGGTCATCATCCTCTTTCGCTACCGCAGGAGCAGGAGCAGGTTTAGGTGACGCTGACTTTCCTTGTGGCTTGGCTTCCCAAGTATCGAGTTCACAATAGTAGTTCCCGTTCTTGGCTTGTTTGATATCCAAGTTAACCCAACCATTCTTGGCGTGTTGTGAAAGGAAAGCAATTGCTTCATCCACTTTAATTGATTGCCGACCCACTACGAAGTCGGGGGCATTCTCTCTGCGCTTAAAAGAGAATCCGTCTGCGAAAATTTTTTCGTCTGTCATTTTGTTTTGATTTTAATTTTACGCTCCAATAGTTTAGTTGTTGAGAGGATAACATTTTGTTTTTCCTCGGGGCTTTGGCATCTGATTGGAACACGCAGACACATCCACCCATTTTCTTTTTGTGTCTTTGAAGACACTGCTTCTGTTAATCTTTTAAAGAAGTTCATCTATGTAATAGTACTCGATGTTTTCAGTCGGATTGTCTCCAAAGAATTTTCTATAAACCTCAATGGCACGGATTACTTTTTCCTCACCACGCTTTACAAATTCTTCTGTTGGTCTGTAGATGCCAAGCATACCGTTGGTCTTATCCACCACATAGAATGTTAGCGGAAGTCCAAACAGTTCCTGATATATGTAGCACTGACTGTCATAATTATACTTTCGAGCCGACCACTTAAAATCAGAAATGTTACTTGTTGTTTTCAGGTCAATGAGTTTGTCCTTGCAAACGATGTCTGCCTTACCCTTCCACATCATACCGTGAATTTCCTTGACTGCAGGAACCTCATACTGATTCCCCTCCTCACGTATGCCTTCATAGAAAGCAAGGTTTTGAATCATATTGTCCACGCACCCACGAATCTCTTCGCCCTCCTTCTCTAACATTGCAAAGGGAATCTTATTCTCTGCGATGTATTCCTTGTATGCTTTAGTAGTTCGAGTTGACACATCAACAAACTTTGTATGCACTGCCTTCTCAGGTTCAAGGATGAGTTGATGAAAGTATCTACCCTTGGCATAGTTCACGTTGTCCTCAGAAGACTTTCCAAATTCTTTTGGGTTACCAAGTAACGCTCCTATGTCTGAGTTGCTAAGGAATTGTTTTCCAAATGCTCCGTAATAATCCTCGTCATTACGTAAGCGGTCTAATGTTTCTTTGTTCATTTTCCTGTTACGATTTTAGTTAGATTATTCTTAACCAAGTTGGTGATGGTGTACTTGATAGACAATGCATCGACAATCTTCTTGATGCCTATCTCTTTGTTCTCAGTCACGTACTTAACAACCTTATCCCAATTCTCATCACCAACCTTTAACGAAAGTTTTCCGTCTGCCGTTTTAGTTTGTGCGGGAGTCGATGGTGCGGGAGTTGGTGTTACAGTTTCTGATTCAGGCAAGTCTTCACCTGCATAGATGTAGATTCCCAATCCAAACATAGCCAAGTTCTTAACCAAGCAACGCATTAATGTTTTGTTGATGTCAAAAGTTGTTGCTGCTTCACATACCTTAGTACCGTAACGAGTTGTATACTCATACGATTCCTTGCGCATTGATTTGTTTGCTCCATCCATAACAGGTAGCCACATCTCTAAAGATTCTCCTTCTATGGTCACTGACGTGTGACACATAAAGCCGAGTTGTTCGTCATACTCTGTCATTCCGATTTGATATGTCGCATCAGGACATACCTTCTTAGTTTCTGACCAAGCCCAAGCCCAAGATAAATACGTTAGGTTTGATTTCTTTTCCACCTTGTCATTGACGTTGATGGCTGACAGTTTTTCAAATGTCGTTAGTTGTTTTGTGTTCTCCATTTTGATTTGATTTTAATTTATTTAATTTAATTGTCATCTCTGTGTACTTCTCAAGGATATTTTGCCTTGTGGATTGGTAATAATCGAGTTGCTTCTGAGATGGGTTCGGCTTCTCGTTGACGTGCTTCTTAATCTGTCGCTCAATTCTGTCGAGTTTTGCACGATAGTTAGACAAAGATATAACATATATTCCATATCTCCAACCACCATCGTGAAATAAATTTATATGTTCCTGATTTAGAGAGTGATAAAAATCTCCCGACTTCGCAGTATTCAACAGTTGTATTTGAGAGGTCTCGTTGTCTTTGACAATCTTTATCCCGTACAAAAGATAGGACTCGTATCCATTCCCGTGAAGAGGAGATGAAGATGAGTCGTCAGATGCCTGAATAAAGATGTCGTTTAAACTGTAACGCACGACTTCATTTGTTTAATAGTTTTCCTATAGTCTCCGTCTACCTGCAAACGTTCTTTCACCTGATTGATTCCGTAGATAATAGATGAATGGTTAATGAGATACCCCTTGCTAAACATATACTCTTGGATATAAACGATTCGCATTGGTCGTTCACTGCACATATAGTATAGAAGGTAACGTGCGTCTACAATGTCTCTTCGTTTACTCTTAGTGAAAAGTAGTTCTTCGCTGATACCGAACAGGTCGGCACATTGAGTTGCGTATTCATTGAAAATATTTAGTTTCATTTGATTTGATTTTTTGCTTCGTAGTCTTTGAATATTTCACCAAAGTACCCGAATAGTTCTTTTAAAATTTCTACTGAAGAGTTGTCTGCTACCCGTGTCTTTGAAGACACTCGCTCTCTTGATTGAAATTCCCTGAAGTGATACTCATCATCAAGGAATTCGTCTTGGATTTCTTGCTCACGAATTTCGGTGAACATCTGTTTTGATTTTGACATATGATTTGATTTTAGATTGTGTAAATATAATTATAGTTTATTTCTCGTGCAAATTTTCTTTAGCAATAATTAAAAGAATTAAGTACCCGCACAAGTCAAACAAGGTATCTTCTGTTTCATCGTTCAGCCCTCTGTTTTTTATTCGGGCTAACTTGTCGTCTATCCTTGCTTGTAAAGATTCAACGGCATCTCCCTTAGAGAATATGTTGATTGGTTCAAGGGCTGAGTTCCCGTATGCCTCATTCTTTTCTGCAAGCATACGGTATACTCTCCCTGTCACATCTTTTATCTGCTCCTTGCTACTTGACATTGATTCCCATTAGGTGATTGAACAATGCTTCCTCTACAACCTCTATCTTCTTTGACCGCTTTGACTTCACTGTTGGATAGTCAAACAAATAGAAGCCGTTGCTTAGCATTTGAATGTAGTTCTTACCAATGTAAGTCATCACATCTTTGCACTTGGTGTCTAACGCAGGTGGATTGCGATACGATTTCTCGAAAGACTCTCGTGTCATAATCATCCCTGTTTCAGTCAGGTCTTTAATGGATAGTTCTTCATCTATCTTCTGTTGCATCTTCTGAATTACCTTCAGGTTCGGTACGTCCTTGAGTTTCTCCTCAAGGATAAGTTGTTTGAATAAATGTTTCATCATATTTAATTTATTTCACTGCTCTGTGCGTAAATGACTTCCCCCACGATTGGATGTCCATACAGTTCAGTTGCTTGTTGATTTAGTGGGAGTCCGAAAAGGTTCCCCTCTTCATTAATAATTAAACACTTTCCCTCGGGCAGGTATACGATTTCAATGTAACCGCCAACGAGTTCTTGCATTGCTTTTAGAGTTGAGATGTCCACATCTTCTACTCGCTTACCATTTGATTTTAATAGTGTTGCCATTTGATTTGATTTTATTTGGTATAACTTATGTTCAAATATAGTATTAATATTTTAACCACGCAAGATATCTGCGTATTTTCCGTACCAATATCCGTTAATTAGCACCTTGTCTACTGATGTCCACTTCACTTCTTGCTTGGCGGGAATGTGTCCTCCTTCGATAACGATTCTTGCTCCGTCTTTGATTGCTCTGCGAATGTGGTAGACCGTGTCCATAAGTTCTTCTGCGACTCCGTCCCAAGCAAATACGTCAAGGTCTGTGTTGTTGAAGATGAGTTCTGCTTGGTCGGTGATGTCAACGAATACGAAATTGTCAGGTTGGGTAATGATAAGTCTGTTGTCCATAATTGATTTTGTTTTTTTGATTTCATTTTTATTAGGTTTTATTTTAACAATGTCCTCCAAAGGAAAAAGTTCCGTCAGGGTTTACTACATCGTAACGTGTCTCTGAGTCTGACGAGTCGTCATCCATTCCGTCTCCAAGTCCACGTCCAAATTCATATGATGCGTCAGATAGTTTGTCATCGAGTTCATCAATAAAGAAATGCTCGTTGTCCCACAACCAATCTTTTACGTTCTCATCTTCTACGTGTGAAGGAACGTTTACTTCAACCGATACCATCTTATGGTATACCGCACGTGTTGTTACTTTTACTTTTTTCATTTTGATTTATATTACGTCTATTAATTTGCCGTCCCATTCTTTGTCGTTCAGATACCAATTGAAATTCTTTTGATGTATTCGCACGTTAGGAATTCCATTCAACCTTTCTTTTGTTGTATTACTAAGCCACCCTGCATTGGTGATGGACAAAGTTCTCTCAGGGTTATTGTATCGGTAGGCAATTTCGTTACCGAATAGTTTTAAAATGGTAACGTTGTCTAATACCGTCACCTCTGTGTTGTCTTTGTGGAAAGGTCTTGCATTCATAAATGCATCAACCGATTCTATTGTGATTTTTCTCATTTTGATTTGATTTTAAATTAGTTAAACAATGCTACTTCGTTATCTGTGAACCAACCGCCACACGCACTGCAGTGGTAGTGGTTAAACCCATCGTACTCCAAGTCAGAGAAACAATCAATGCAGGATGGCTTCTCTACATAAACCTCTTCCCTCTCATTAAAGACCTCATCGAAATAAGAAAGTTGTGTGCATTCTTTTTGTGTCTTTGAAGACACTGTCTTGGACTTGGATAGTGTAAAAGATTTTGGAATGGGCTTCTGAAGAAATGTCTTGTGCATTACCTCCCCACTTCTGATTTGTTTTGGGTTAAAGTATATCCACGCAGTAACTTCTTTACCCTGTATGACAACCTGAATCTGCTCACGCTTGTACCATCTCGGATGACCCTCAAGGATATCTAACTTCGCTAAGGTAGAGTCACTTACTTTGAATACGTCTACCGCCACGTTGTGTCCCACTCCCTTTTGATTTACCAAGAAAGGTAAACCGTTAACGATTAACGGATACTTATCCTTAGTCTTGCCTGAGCCAACAAAGTCAGAGTTGTAAAGGTGACCGTAGTAGTTGCTATAACCTTTCTTCAATGTTCCGTACACTGCAACCACGTTGTCAAGTAGGACGTTGTCTTTTGAGAACCACACGCCATCTCTGTTGGTGTACAGGTGACGATTGTATATCTGATACGATTTGGTCTTGGTGTTGACGCTAACAAACCTGCACTCATACTTCTCAAGTTCAGTTTTCCATTGGTCTCTTGGCATATCACCTAACATCTCAGCAAGTACCTTGCTATCTGTCTTGTTGTCGTTGCCCAACCCTTTGATGGTTCCGTTCATCATCAGCAGTTCGTCTGTGTTCTTACCGCACACAAATGGATGTGTGTTCGCTCGGTTAATCTTACCGACAGTTGCGTATCTGAAATGCGCAATGTATGGTCGGTCAGTTAATAGTTTCTTGTACTCTTTAGAGTCGTGATAGGTTACCTCAAAGGTGTCCAACCAAACAATGCCCAACCCATCAGGATTGACAGTTGATGATTTCTTTAGGACTTCTTGCGATACCTTGCGACCTCTTTGTTTAATGATGATTACACACATAATGATTATATTTTGTTTAATTATTGTACAAAGATAGTTTAATTATTTTAGACTACCAAATTTATTTTTTACTCGTTCCCAATACACTTCAGTTGATTGCTTCTTGTGACCTCGTCCTCCGCCATTCCATTTACGGGCAACCACCTCAAAGAATTCTTCCTGAGTCAATCCCTCGCAACACTCAACCTGCTCCGCCATAATCTCAAACATCTCGATAGACTTTTCTCTGTTCCATCTGTCGTCCAAGGTGTATCGGAATGGGGCGTTCCACTTTTTTAGTTTGCGGTTAACCTCACGCACCATAATAGGACGTATCTGTAGGCAACCTGCCGCTTTCTCTTTTTCGTTGTATGCAGAATCATTCCCGCTACTCTCTACTTGGATTACTGCTTCAACAAATAATTCCCAATCGGTTTGTGTCTTTGAAGACACAATCTCGGGTGAGATTGTATCTTCTATAACACATTGTTCTGAATCTGTAGTTGGCTTGTCGTATGATGCAAACCCAAGCACGGATACCGTGACTACTCCTGCTAAAATTTTAATCTGTCTCATCTTAAATAGTTGTTTGTGTTATATACTTCTGTGCTTGTGTCTTACTGACAAAGTATAGTTTGTTCTTATCAAATAATTCCTCGCTTATGTCATCCCAACAAGACATCACTACCTCGTTGTTTTCTATCGTGTAGTACGTGTCTCCCTCATTGAATGGGAATCCTGAATCGTACCAACACTCGTCAAGGAGATATCCCTTGGTTCGGTGCATATGCGCAATAAAATTGTCGCAGTGGCGTAGGTCGTTGAACTCTTTTGTTAGTGTCCATAAACTCTTTCCTTTATAGGATGGTTTACAGGTTTCGAATTGTAGTGTTACTTTATACATAATGATTTAATTTATCGTGTTAATACTGCGGTTAATTTCTGACGTACTATCCAAGGATACCTTGATATGTTGTCGTTGAACACTCGGTCAATGGCTTCCCATTTTGAATGTGCAGAGATATTGCAGATATCTTTACCTGCATATCTCACCTTGTAGTACTGCTTACTTTCCATCTTTTGCGAACATTAGAACTCCTGCTAAATACAACAGGGTTAAGGTGAACAAACTCACAATACACGTTGAAATAAAATGTGGTACGGAACTTACGTCTTGGAATAACGCCAAGATGAAACGACCTGCGTTGAATGTTACTACTGCCAACATTAACGCCATTAAAACTTTGCTTACTTTTTTCATTTTGATTTTATTTTATTAGTTTCCTGTTTCGTCCTTTGGGACTCATCAGCACAGGCACTCACCTGTGGACAGGAGGATAGTGTCCTTGAAGACACTACCCTGCTTTTTTTAATATCTCCTTGGCGCAGGAGTCTCGGTGAATCCTAACCACCCTTTGATATCCTCGGTCACCTTGCCTGTCTTGATATACTTTTGGAATGATACTGCCAAGGTCATTATCTCGTTCACCTTGTCTTGGTTTCTGTCGTACATCGCCATCAGGATTGGTTCTGCCTTCTTCAAGAAAGTCTTGAAATTTCCGTTTGGATTGTTTACGCTGAAATCAACCAATTCATACATCATCTCGTATCTGCGCATCATCTGTTTTACTGATTGGAATCGGGCAGGAAGACGAAATTCAATCACGCTACCTTTGTTTAAGCATACGTGATACTTGTTTGAATTGCCTACAGGTAATCCTGCCCAATCTTCTCTATTCTCCTGCATACGGATATTGAAACGGCAGTAAGGATTTTGCAATCTGTGACGATACATTGCGTACAGGATGCCTGAATTTTTGCGTACTAAATTCATCAATTCACTACCATCCATCCCTTCTACGGCAAGAGAAATGTGTCCGCCACATCGCTTGTCTGATGGGCTATTGGCATCCTCAATAATTCTCTTTGCTTTGTGCATCATATCGTAGACCTTGTTGCGCCATACTGATGCAGGTAGCAAAGGTAGGATGTTGGTCACTGCTTCGTATCCGCAAGAACCATCACGCTCAAATCCGCAAAGCAATTCGTATTCTCTTACTGCTCCACGAGATAATTGGTTTTTCTCAATCTCCATTCCGATTGTGAAACGTGAATTGAAATCCGAACCTACCTGCACCAAATTGCGCTTATCAGAATTTTTCAATTGGGCAATGTCCGAAGATTTTGCACCTTTCTGCATCTCACGAAATTCAGGTTTTCTGTGGTAGTGTTGAACTACTGCTCTGTCTGAGCGATTTTCGATTTTGTAGATGATACCTTCCATTTTATTTAATTTTAGTGTTTATGATTTTTTTAGTGGGCAGTAAGGATTCGAACCTTATGTGTCACCGACTGACCTACCCTTGTGTCTTTGAAGACACTTTTTACATTCCCATTGATGATTGAAGAAACGCAATTGCTTGAGCAATTTCTGAAGCATCGTTTCGGGTAATCAATTCGCCATTGGCATTGATGCGGACTGCAATGTTTCGTCCTTCGGGATTCTTCATTGACATTGTGAAGATTGTCTCAACACGTTCCTGTACTTCTGCTGACTCAATTGCTTCCTCAGAAATCTCCTCTTCTCCTGTCTCCTCGTTGATGATTGTTTCAACGTCATTGAAATCCTGTGCGAATTTCAACAGACCTGCTAAACTTCTGTCAACGTCTTTGCCTTGGGCATCTGCTTCGTCACATTTGGTATTGAATGCATCGACAATTTGCTCTGACAATTTCCCTGCTTTAAGTACTTTGTAGAAGAAAGACTTCTGCCATCCGAAGACCTTTTGACCGAATTCCTCTTTGCTCCACGATAATCCTGCATCCTGCATTTTGAATTTACCTTCCTCAGAAGTGAACCATTGTTCTGCTTTTACGACCAATTTTGCCATATTCAAAGTATGACCGAATTTGCTCTTGTGAGCATTGGTAATTTGTCTTTGAATGCGTTTGATGTCATTCAAGTTTAATGCATTCTTGATTTCTGATTGTGAAAGGAATGCCGTTTCGATTGATAAAAGATTGCTCATTTTTACTTGATTTTAGTGTTAATTAATTGATTTTCAGTTAGTTACGTTAATTTTCTGTGTATTTCTTGTCGTTCTATGGTTCAAATATAGTCTAATTTACTTAATATACAATAGGTGTGTTCATTTTTTTTTCAATTCCCTGCGAAATATTTCGACTACCGAAAATGGGTACAGGGGTAACCTTCTCTCTCTTTGTGTCTTCAAAGACACTTTTGTTTTGATTGTGGACAGGAACGCACACAGGAAGACAGGAACGCACACAGGAACGAATGCTTTGCCGCATTCATTCTCTGTTGCTCTTTGATTGCGTACGGGAACGGGAACGGGGACAGGCGGAACGGGAACGGGAACAGGGGAACAGGGGACACAGGACGCAGGACGGATGCAGGCAGGACGCAGGACGCAGGCAGGCAGGTAGGTGCTACAGGAAATCGCCAAAAAATCCGACAGGGGACGGCAAAACTGCACCCCCCCCCTCGAAAAACAAATCGGTTTCGGTTGGGGGTCGGCTCGCCTGTGCCCGCATATTACCCAAACACTACGGGTATCTGATAATTTTTTTTTACTATCTTTGTATTATGGATAAGGAATGGGAAATCGAAATACAGAATAGAATCCCTACGGGACTTGTATTAGGTTTTTCCATATATCCTCCTGACGAGGAATTTGAAGACGGAGAGATTATCCTTTATTTAATTATAATTAGTATACACTATAAATGGAGATACGTATGAAAGGTTTTAAATTTAAAAGTATGGGTGGGTTGGAAGTTAAGAACGGAAGACTTGTTAACGACAGACCTGTTGGACAGACGGGTATTGCACAGGCTGCTATGATTAAGCAGGCTATTAAGAGAGAGAACAAAGTATCTATGATTGCTGACGGTATTATGCGTGCAGAATTAAGAGAGCAGATGTTCGGTATGAAAGATTAATTGATTTGATTTTGATTTGGAAGGGGGGGACTATTCGCAGGTCCCCCCTTTTTTTGTACTCCCTATAGGATTCGAACCTATAACCTATACATTAGAAGTGTATTGCACTATCCTATTGTGCTAAGGGAGTGTTGTTTTTATGTTGATATTTAATACTTAACTAATTGATAATCAGTAGTAGTGTTAAAAATGTTGAAATGAAAGTCAAAAGTACTTATATAAAAAAAAGTAAAATACATATTTTCTATAGAGAGAGTAGGGAAGGAGAGATATAACACATACGACATTAAACTTGAATTAGACTTGTTGTAGACATTATACCCTTTTGCATATAATTAATAGACAAATGTAGTTCATTATACCCTTCCGCATATAAAAAAAGTTTATCTTTGTAAAAAATCTAATGTATTATGTCTGAATTAGGATTCACTCCAAAGAACCTCACCTTTGATGACAAGGGTAGAAAAAAATTATTTAAAGGGATAGAGGCTATTGCCTCAGCAGTAAAGTCAACTCTCGGACCTTCCGGTCAGACGGTTCTCATCGAATCACCACATCACACGCACGGCATCACAGTAACCAAGGACGGTGTTACGGTTGCCAAGGCGGTAGACCTATTAGACCCTGTCGAGAACCTTGCGGTTCGGATGATGAAGGAAGCGGCAGACCGCACGGCATCGCAAGCAGGTGATGGAACGACCACGGCTATTGTACTTACAGAGGCTATTGTAAAAGCAGGATTTGAGGACATCGTTGATGGTGTAAATAAAACTCAAGTACTAAGAGACCTTGTTACGGAAACCAATAAGGTAGTTAAGTCACTAAAAAAACATTCACGCAAAGTGTCAGGGCGCACCCTTCGGGATGTAGCCATCATCTCAACAAACAACGACCCGCAACTCGGAACAACAATTGCTAACGTATACAACCGTGTTGGTAAGAATGGTATAGTTACCATCTCCAAGTCTCAAACATCAGACACTTACTTTGAGACAACAAATGGATTGAAAGTAGAACGAGGATATACCTCACCACTATTCATCAACGACCATAAGAAAGATGAGTGTGTCTTTGAAGACACTTACATCCTTGTGAGTGATGCAGAGATTAGCAACCTACTATCTATCGAGAACGTATTGAAACCAATCATTAATGACGGCAAGAAGTTGCTTGTCATTGCACCGTGTTCTCAAAACGTAATCAACACATTGGCTGCTAACGTAATGAAAAACAATCTAAAGTTCTGTGCTATCACTCCGCCAAACTTCGGATATAAACAACACGAACTAATGCAAGACATTGCTCTTGCGGTTGGGGCTACCTACTTCTCCGAGAAGACAGGAGACGACCTCAGCATTATGACATTCGATGACTTGGGTCACGCTGCCAAGGTGATAGTTGGTCGTGACTCTACCGTCATCGTTAAAGACTCAGATGAAATATCTGAACAAGTTAAAGAGCGAGTAGAGCAATTGTGGGATGCCCACGCTAACACTCCAAAGAAAGTAGACAAGGAATTTATCTTGTCAAGAATCGCCTCCCTCACAGGGGGAGTTGGGGTTATCTATGTAGGTGGCAACACAGACCTTGAGCAGAAGGAATTGTATGACCGTGTCGATGATGCGGTGTGTGCAGTTCGCTCAGCACTCGAAGAAGGTATCCTACCGGGGGGAGGCATCGCATTATTTAAGGAATCGTTGGTAGGGTTTTTTGACCAACCTGACGAGGAGAACATTGCTCGAAAGATATTGTTCAAAGCACTACGTGCTCCTCTTATGCAAATTTGGCATAATGCAGGTATTGAGGAAAGTAAAGACGGGCTTGAGTCTCACTACGATTTTGGATACAATGTCAAAACACAGGAGTGGGGAGATATGTATAAGATGGGAGTTATCGACCCATTGAAGGTTACCAAGTCTGCTCTTCAGAATGCAGTGTCTGTTGCGGTAACTATTCTTTCGACTAATGCTATCATAACAATGGCTCGAACTTATGAGGACCAAAATTCTTGATATAATCCTTAACAACTATCCTGAAGAAGGATTCCTCAAAGCAGATGGCTTTGATGATGCTATCATTGGTATTAATAGCAAAGGGAACAAACTTGTTTACTCAGTTAGCAAGTGTCTCAATATCCTTATGAAGGAGGGGATGGATTTTGAAGATGCATATGAACACTTCTACTACAATATAGAAGCAGCATATGTTGGAGAGAATACGCCTATATGGGTAAACGACATATTTGAACTTTAATAAAAAATTATGAAACCAATCGGAAAATATATTTTAATCAAAGCAATAGAGGAAGAGATTAAACACTCTTCAGGTTTAATATTATCTCAAGAAGATTCAAACCAATTGCGCTACAAGAAAGCAACAGTTGTTACTCCGGGAACAGATGTTGAGCAAATTAAAAGTAATGATTCAATCTATTACGACTCAAGGTCAGGGACCACTATGATAATCAATGGTGAGACCTACACCATTATTGTCGAGAGAGATGTCGTTGTTGTTTTATAAAAGCATTCATTTCTTTTATCATATTTCGGTAGACCTTGTCTTGGTATGAGGCTCCTGCCAAAAACATTGGATTGGTGGACTTGCCTTCGGGTATTAGTCCACCATTTAATTTATCATACATACTACCTATCATTCGTCTTCCTTTATACGATATCTCGTATAATGCTTTGGTCTTACCTGAACGTTTACGGAAGACGACTATCCATCCATCTCTAAGGAGTCTATCAAAACGATTCTCTTCCCACGAGAGTAGTTCGTCAAACTCGTTAAACTTATCCTTGCTAAAGTAAGTTTCCGAATAAAGGAATAATAGCAGGTCGAGGTCAGAAGTCCCTATTCCATACTTTGCTTTTATAAAATATCTGACCACCCTCCAATACTTGAGGTAGTCCCTTGACGGCTCGAACTGTGAAAAACCCATAATAAAATTTGATTATATTTGTACTATACAAAAATACATTTTTTATGGCAACTGATTCTAAAGGTTCCGGAAAGGAAAAAAAACAATATACTAAAGGAGAGGCTCTTGCAAACACAGTAGCAGACTTGAATGCAGCCAATTTTAAAAACAAAGATGTTCAGAAATGGTCAGAGATTAAAAGTAATCAAGACAGACCCGCACACGCCAAACTTAGAGGCTTAGCGTCTTTGAATCAAAAAACCAAGTTACCACGTTATAACAAAAAGAAATAGTGGCAGCAAAAGTAAATACGGCTACGTTTAAATCAAAGCCGCACATTAAAAGACCGGGCGTACACGCAAAGAGTAAATCATCTTCTATGAAGAACTCTAAGAACTATGTCAAAAAATATAAAGGACAAGGAAAATGAAAAAAGTAGCAAAGCCATATTTCGCAGCAGCAATTGCTAAAAACGGAAAGAACGTAGAGAAGTGGTCAGGACAGATGTCTGAAAAGGCAATCAAGAATTCAGCATACGCTAAGTGCGGTAAGAAGTAATGGCAGACAAGAGCAAAATGAAATGCAACACTCCGATGAAGTCGGACAGAGCAGGCAAGAAGAAGATGGTCAAGGCTTGTTCAGGCGGTCAGGAGAAACTGATTCATTTTGGTGCTACAGGATACGGTCACAATTATTCTACTGCTGCTCGTAAGTCATTCAGGGCACGTCATAAGTGTAGCGAAGCAACAAACAAAATGACTGCAAACCATTGGGCTTGTAAGAATCTTTGGGGTGGTCCGGGTAAGGATACGCAGTCTTCTCCTAAGAGTAGACGTGGGAAATACTAATAAAAAAATAATTATCTTTGTAAAACATAAAACATAAAAAATTATGTCTAAGAAACCAAAGAGAGTGCGGAGAGCAGATACTCCCCTTGCCCCAACGAAGTACGATGGTCCTGTAGGAAGAAGCCTAAAGGAACTTGATAAATATAATGGACCACAAGGTCCGAACCGAAATAAGGTTACAATCATTAAATCACCTCAAGCAAAGGCGGCAAAAAAAGCGGCACGAAAGAATGGGTAAGTGGTTGATTAAAATAGGCAACGCCATTGTAGATTTTAATTTAAAATTAAAAACTCGTTGGAATAAGATGGTATCTAAACTTATGTTTTCATCCGTTGATTGCGGATGCGATGACTGTACTTGTAAAAAATAAATAAAAATGAAATCAAGAGGACTTGGCGACACAATCGAAAAGATTACAACCGCAACAGGAATTAAAAAAGTAGTAAACACATTAGCAACCGCAGCCAAGAAAGAATGTGGTTGCAATAAAAGACGGGACGCTTTGAATAAAATCCTCCCTTATAAATAAAAAATTATGCAAACGACACCATTAGTAGCGGGAAAACGAGCAATCTATGTTTACCCATCAGACGTAACAGACATTCCTTTTCCACAAGAGGTAGTCTCAGGGGTTAGTCAAACTCCTACCGCATTTCAATTAGTAGATAGTTCCAAGACATTTGCAGAGGTAAAAGCCGGAGACATTGTATATAATTTAACAGGTTTAAGTTCAGCAACTGTAGTCCGTGTAGATGGACCCGGTGTAATTGTTTTAAATGCAGATATTTTTGCTTCAAACGCTCAGAACTATACTATCTATGCTTCTTCTAACGACACTGTAAACGAGGGATGTATCATCTACGTTGGAGGTCAAGGAAACAATGAAGATGTTAAAGTAACCACAATTGGCGGGGATGTTGTAGTCTTTCACAAAGCACCTCTTGGAAGTTATCTTCCTATTGTTGTGTCGAGAGTTTGGGCAACGGGTACATCGGCAACGAATCTTGTAGCAATTTGGTAACCTTTTAAGGAGATGAGAACAATGACGGGAGATATCAAACTTTATTTTTTAAATGCCACAACATTTGCTTTGTCTCTTTCTGATATTGATATGATTTTAAAAATCCTTTTACTGTTGGTATCTATTGGATACACAATTGACAAGTGGATGAAAATAAATAAAAAGAATGAGGGAGATAAATGAAATTATCGTCCATTGTTCTGCAACTCGTGAGGGTCAAGAGATAAGTGTTGACACGATTCGTCAGTGGCACATAAGAAGAGGGTGGAGTGATATTGGATATCACTTTGTAATATACCTTGACGGAAGTGTTCACGAAGGAAGACCCCTTGAAAGAATTGGTGCTCACACTATTGGGCACAACAGGAATAGCATTGGTGTTTGTTACATTGGTGGTATGAACAAAAAATATACAAAGGCAAAAGACACAAGGACTGCTGCTCAAAAAGAAAGTCTTAAAAATTTATTAATGTCCTATAAGAACAAATACAAGGACATAAAAATTTATGGACATCGTGATTTTGCTAATAAGGCTTGTCCGAGTTTTGATGCCACATCAGAATATAAATGGATAAGCGATGGAAAAAACGAAACCCCCAAAGAAGAAGTTTAGAGAAACCAAATTAGGCATTTGGTTAAAGGAGAAGTCTCCTAAAATATTAGAGATAGCAGGAGACCTGCTTCCTGATGCGGGACTATTGGGTGCTATTGGGAAACTAATAGAGAAGGACCCCGTTCTTACTCCTGAAGAAAAGACAGAAGCACACAATCAAATCAAGGAACTGTACCAATTAGAGGTAGCAGATAGAGATTCAGCACGTAAAAGAGAGGTCGGTATAGCACAAACAGGTAGGTTTGACCTTATGTTTAACCTAACAGGAGTAATCGGCTTAGGGGCTTTTGTGTTTATTATCTATGCTATAGTTTTTCTTGAGGTTCCGCCCGAGAATAAGGAGGTTTGGATACACCTAATAGGTATATGTGAGGGTGTTGTCTTGTCTATTTTCGGATACTTCTTTGGAAGTGCGGTGAAAAAAAATGTAAATTAAAAAGTTTATCTTTGTAAGCAATAAGGTAAGGTAAAAAGACAGTATAGATGGCAAGAATCAGCACATATCCTATTGACTCTAACGTTGTCGGTTCCGATAAATGGATTGGCACGGATAGTCAGGACAATAAAAAAACAAAAAACTTTACGGCTGATGGCGTTGCTGCTTTTTTTAACACAAAAGGCATTATTGAGTCACAGGCACTAAGGTATACATATCAAAATGTAGGTTTAGGCGACACAAGACTAAACGAAACAATTTCTTTCTCAACTGAGTTAGGGAATAGTGTTTTGTTTTCAAGTATATCAAGTTGGATGATAAGCAAGTATGCTAAACCAAACAAATTGGTCGAAACATTCTACACTGCCCCTCTTGTTGGGAGGCAAATTTTAATTAGTAACGCAGCAAATCCTTCAGATTGGGCAATTTTTGATTGGGATTCATCCACTAAAAGCACACTTGACCAAAATTTCTACGACATTGGGCTAACACTTATCAACTCTTCGGGAGAATTGGTGGATGGACAAGATTATTTTATTTCATTACTTGGAAATACTTCAGGCGGTGGAGGTGGTGACAAAAATTTTGTCTACAACCAACCAACACCTTCTTTAATATGGAATGTTGTACACAATCTTGACAAGTACCCTTCTGTTTCTGTTGTAGATTCTGCCGGAACCACTGTGTTCGGGAACGTACAATATATAAATGTAAACGAACTAACGATAACCTTTAATGGGGCGTTCTCCGGCAAGGCTTTTATTAATTAAAAACAAAAACAAAAACAAAAACAAAAACAAACAATTATGGCTATTAAATTTTTAGACAGTATTGACATTACGGGTGGAGAAATCCAAAACGTATTAGTTCAAAACTTAGCGACTGACCCAACGGGGCTTGGGGCAGGGCAAATCTACTACAACACATCCTCGAATGCGTTGAAGTACTTCAATGGTTCTGCTTGGACAACCTTGGCAGCATCAGGTGTTGGTATTTCTTCTGTTTCAGGAGGACCCGGTATCACTGTTAACACAGTAGGTCAAGCGGCAACTGTTTCTCCTGATTACTTAGGTTCTGACAACATTATCCTTAGTTCTGCAGCCTATGGCGCAGGAGACATCTCAGGTTCAGACATTATTATGTTTAGCGATGCTACTGATAGTAATGTTAAGAAGGCTTCTATCAGCCAATTACCGTTCACAAACAATGTTGGTACGGTAACAAGTGTTGGTACTGCTAACTCAACTTTCATTTCAGGTTCAGGAACTGTTACAAGTTCAGGAAACTTAACTTATAGTTTGAGTGCTACAGGAACTGCAAGTTCTTCTACTTACTTACGTGGTGATAATACTTGGGCTACTGTTCCTGCAGGATACAATGGATTCACACTTCAAGGTGATTCAGGAACTGCTGATACTATCGCAAGTGGAGACACTGTCGACATTGCAGGTGGGGTAGGTCTTAGCAGTGCTATCGCAACTGTTGGAACGGTTTCTACTCTTACTGTAAACTTGGACAACACTGCGGTTACTGCAGGTGCTTACACCTCAGCGAACATTACAGTTGATGCTCAAGGACGTATTACTTCTGCTGCCAACGGTGCTTCAGGAACTATGTCTTCATTTACAGTTGCTTCTGATTCAGGAACTTCTCAAAGCATCACTAACGGAAATACTCTTACCATTTCAGGTGGAACGGGGCTATCAGGTGTTGCAAGTGCTACAGATACCATTACTATCAATCACGATAATAACGGTACTGCAGGTACATACGCTTATCCTTCATCTATTACTACTAATGCTCAAGGTCACGTTACTGCAGTAGTTGCAGGTTCTGCTCCGGGCACAATGAGTTCTTGGACTCTTGCAGGTGATAGCGGTACTTCTCAAACTATTGCAGATGGCAACACTGTTGACATTGCGGGTGGCGAAGGTATTGTTACTGCAGCAAGCGCAACTGATACGTTGACAGTAACTCTTGACCTTACTGAGTTACCTGTAAGAACTGTGCCTATTGATTCTGCAGCCGACTATATTGTTGGATTGTTTGACAAGGGTGCTGACCAAAATAAAACGTTTGTAAGAGACTTTACTCTTAGTATGTGGAGTGCTCCAACGGCAGACCTTAGTATTGGCTCAAACAAACTTATCAATGTTAATGACCCAACTTTGGCTCAAGATGCTGCAACTAAGAACTATGTGGACACTACATTCGCAGGTTCAGGTGCTCTTATCTTCCAAGGAGGATATGACGCAACAACTGCTGCTCCATCTGTTGGTGTAAAACAAGGTTGGACATACGCAGTAACTGCTGCAGGTACAGGTCTTCCTGCAGGATATTGGAGTCCTGCATTGGAAGTTGGTGATTTGATTATCGCTAATGTAGATGCTCCTTCAACTGCTGCAGATTGGACTGAGGTTAACAAGAACATTGACGTTGCTACTGCAACCGTTCAAGGTATTGCGAACTTCCCAACTACAGGAGGTCTTAGTGTTTCTTCAGGTGCGGTTAGCCTTGCTAACGTAGGTACTGCGGTAACTAACTTAGGTAGCGCAAGCGAGTCTTTGAAGATTACGACTGATGCAAAAGGTAGAGTGTCTGCTGCTTCTAAACAAGCAATTGCAATCACCTCATCTCAGGTTACTAACTTTGCGACTTCTGTTTCAAGTATTGTTGCGGGCACTAAGTTTGTTGACAGTATTGGTGATGGAGTATCCGTTTCTTATCCTGTTAGCCACAACTTGAATAACATTAATGTTATGGTTCAGTGTTTCAATAACACGACAGGTGAAACTATTTATGCAACGGTAGTTCGTGTAGACCCCAACACTGTTCAGGTGGACTTTAGAACTCCTCCTGCAGTGAATGATATCAGTGTAATGGTTCTATCAATGTAATAATTAAACTATAAATAGGGGGAGTGTCTTCAAAGACACTCTCCCATATTTATAAAAAGAAACTTAATTTAAAAAAAATCATAGATGTCAATAACTATTTTAGACTCAACCACTGTTGACGGAACCTTACTGATTAGTTCAATATCAAATTCCGCAACTGATACCGACAGATTTGTTGTGTCGGATGGGGGCGTGTTGAAATATCGGACAGGTGCTCAGGTTCGGTCTGATATAGGTGCGGGCACAGGCAACGGTACTGTAACATCTGTAACCGTTTCTGCAGGAGCAGGTTTATCGGGAGGTGGCACAGTTACTACTTCGGGAACTATCTCACTTGCTTTAGACTTAGGCGAATTGGGAATTGGTGGCACTTTAGTTGGCACTGATTACATTATTGCCGAAAACGGAGGAGTAGACAACAAACAGTTGGTGTCTTCAATCCCTCTTAGTATTTTTAATAACAACTCAGGATGGACCTCAAATACGGGGACCGTCACTTCTGTTGCTACTTCTTTACCTTTAACAGGTGGAACTATTACAGGAGCAGGAACAATTGGAATCAATCAAGCAAGCGGGTCACAGGATGGATATCTATCTGCTGAAGATTGGACAACCTTTAATGGAAAAAGTAATACAGTTGGAACCGTAACCTCTGTAGGAGGAACAGGTACTGTCAGTGGACTGACTCTGTCAGGCACTGTAACAACTTCGGGCAATCTAACCCTTGGCGGAACACTTGCTTTGACAAGCGCAAACGTCACAACTGCTTTAGGATATACTCCCTATAATTCAACTAACCCGTCAGGATACACTACCAATACAGGTACTGTAACTTCTGTTGCAGTTGCAGCAGGGACAGGTATGTCGGGCGGAGGCACAGTAACTACTTCAGGCACTGTAACATTGACTAACTCCGATAGGGGTTCTTCTCAAAACATATTTAAAAATGTAGCGGTATCAGGTCAGAGTTCTATTGTTGCAGATAGCAATAATGACACATTGACATTTGCAGCAGGTAATAACATTACACTAAGCACAAATGCGACTACCGATACTCTAACAATAACGGCTAATATTAATCCCGGTGACATTACAGGTGTTACTGCTTCTGCTCCTTTAACAGGTGGCGGAACTTCAGGCGATATTACTGTTGGAATATCACAATCATCAGATGCCACAGATGGATATCTTTCATCTGCTGATTGGAGAACATTCAATAGCAAAACATCTAATACAGGTACTGTTACTTCCGTTGGAGGTACAGGTACTGTTAGCGGTCTTACTTTGTCAGGCACTGTAACAGGCTCAGGCAATCTTACTTTAGGAGGAACCTTAGCACTAACAAGTGCCAATGTAACGGGGGCTTTAGGGTACACTCCTTATAATGCCGCCAACCCTTCGGGATATACCACTAACACAGGTACAGTTACAAGTGTTGGAATATCACACGCAGGAAATGCATTTACTGCAGGAACTGCAGTTACAACTTCAGGCACACTTGCTATTACTATGGCGGGTACTGCTGCTCAATACATTAACGGTCAAGGTAACTTGGTCACTTTCCCCGCTATTCCTCAAGGTGATATCACTGCAGTTGTTGCGGGAACAGGTTTAAGTGGAGGCGGCACAAGCGGTTCTGTTACTCTAACTAACTCAGCCCCTAACGTAACTACAAACTTGTCTACTACTACTGCGGCAGATTCAGTTACAGTTGTAAGTTCTGATGGTACTGATGCCCTTATCGCTGCTGCAAGTGATACTGATGCGGGCGTAATGACCTCTGATGACAGGAGAAAGTTAGATGGAATTGCCGATGGAGCAACGAATGTAACTAACAACAATCAACTGACTAATGGTGCAGGGTATATTACAGACGGTAATACAGGATGGAATAATACCTATGGATTCATTACTGCGTCTTCTACAGACACTTTAACAAACAAGTCAGGGAATATTTCTCAATGGACAAACGATAGCGGCTACACAACAAACGTAGGCGATATTACAGGAGTAACTGCAGGTTCAGGATTAAGCGGTGGTGGTACAAGTGGTACGGTGACTTTAACAAACAGTGCACCAAACGTAACTACAAACCTTTCCACTACTACTACTGCAACCACGTTGACTGTTGTTAGTTCTGACGGAACAAATGCTACATTGCCTGCAGCCACAACAACTGTTGCGGGTGTTATGACAGGTGCTGACAAGTCTAAATTAGATGGCATCGCTGCGGGGGCAACCAACGTAACCAATAACAACCAACTAACTAATGGTGCGGGATATACAACAAACGTAGGTGACATTACAGGTGTTACTGCGGGGACAGGTATTAGTGGTGGCGGTACTTCGGGAACTGTCACAATAACTAATAGTGACAGAGGTTCTTCACAGAATATCTTTAAGAACGTTGCAGTTTCGGGTCAGACTTCTATTGTTGCTGACAGTAATAACGACACTCTTACATTTGCTGCGGGAAACAATATAACGCTTACTACAAATGCGACTACAGATACTTTAACAATTACTGCTAACATTAACCCCGGAGATATTACAGGGGTTACTGCAGGAACAGGTTTGAGTGGTGGTGGTACAAGTGGAACAGTGACTTTAAGTATTGATAGTACTGTTGCTACTTTAACAGGTACTCAAACATTCACTAACAAATCAGGTAACATATCTCAATGGACAAATGATAGTGGATACACTACTAATGCAGGTACAGTACAAGGTGTATTTGCCGGGGATGGATTAACAGGAGGTGTGGATTTTGGAACATCAACAGGCACTTTAACCAATAGCGATAAAGGTTCTTCACAGAACATCTTTAAGGATATTCAAGTAGATGGTGTAAGTGTATTTACCGCAGGAAACAATAATGATAGACTAAACTTTAAAAGTAGTTCATCAATTAGAATTGTGGCTGACCCGGCTACAAATGGTATTCAAGTAGATAACCTTGCTCCTGATACAGGAACTCCCGCTATACTTTCAAATGGTTCTACTCCATCTTTGAATAGTGGAATTACTGCAGCAGAAATAAGAAGTCTTATTGGAGCAGGTACATCTTCCACAACAGGTACAGTTACTTCAGTTGGAATTGTTGCAGGAACGGGTATGTCGGGAGGTGGGACTATTACAAGTTCAGGCTCTGTTACTCTTAACTGTACAATAGATTCTCCATCTGAAGTTGGATTAGGTAACTTATCATCAAATGGTAATTCCTTATCAGGTAATTTTACTGCAACAGGAAACATTACTGCGTACTCCGATGAAAGACTCAAGACAGACGTAGAGACTATTCCTAACGCTTTAGAGAAGGTTAATTCTCTTAGAGGCGTAACTTATACAAAAGACGGTGTTCGTGGCTTAGGAGTCATTGCACAGGAAATTGAGAAGGTTATTCCTGAGGTTGTTATGGACGGAGAGGAATTTAAGTCAGTCGCTTATGGAAACATTGTGGGCGTATTGATTGAGGCGATTAAAGAATTGACTGCTGAGGTTGAGTATTTAAAGAAACAAATAAAATAGTATGGCAGTACCGAGTTCAGGAGCGATAACTATGTTGGGCATTGCTCAAGAAAGAAAGTATGGCTCGTATGGTTTTGGAACTATAAGTTCTCCAATAACAATGTTTGACTTGCTTAACGGTGGGGGTGCTAATGCATTCCCATCTTTAAATACTTGCCCACAACCAAACACTCCTTCATATAGTATGTCAGGATGGTATGGATACAATCAATCTGCATCTTGCTCAACGTGTTATGAAATATTCCTTTCATTTGGAGACGAAACGTTTCAGGCTTGCAATGGGGAATTTACCCAATACTTTACCTCAACAGAGCCTTTTCAACCACCTTGGATGTCCGGGGCAGAGATATACACTGACCCTGCTTGCCAAATAAAGGCTCAAGATGGATATTATTCAAATGGTAGCGAGTATGGTTTTTATTTTAGAGGCGAATGGGGAGAGATGGGCTTTTGCGGGTTTTAGGCAGTCTTTTTAGTAATGATAAAATTTATTTCATATATTTGCATTTAAACAAATAAAATTTAATATAATGGCACAATTGACAGAAGCAGAAAAGGAGAAAATCACAATGTTGGTTTCTCAATTCAACAACTACAAACTCCAACTTGGAGACACTTATCTTAATCAACAAAGTCTTTTGAAAAAGATTGATGAGGTTAAGGCTGAGTACGCTTTAGTTGAGCAAGAACTTATGGAGACTTATGGGTCTGATGCGGTTATTAATGTAGAGACAGGAGAAGTTACAGAAAAGACGGAAGCCCCTGAAATGAAAGTAGAGAAATAAATGGGACAGATAAGCACATATGGTAATGCTTCTACGCCTACGATAGATGACAGGGTTATTGGTACAGACATTGAAAATGAAAATGTAACTAAGAACTTTGAAGTCTCTCAAATCCTTTCTTTATTAAATGAAGCAGTTATTGTATTGCCCATATATACTGATAATACTTCGGCTTTGGCAGGAGGTCTTGTTGCAGGGAATCTATACAGAACGGCAGGAGTAGCCGGAAGTTCAAGCGTTGTGTGCGTTGTCTATTAAGACACCACAAAAATGGATATAAGAAAAATATCTATCGGACCTGATTATAAATCAGGAGCGATGCATTATATAGTAGGTCAAGAAGTGTTAGGTGGTAACTATGTTATTCACCTAATACGTTTTGATTCCAATATCGAATCAGTAAAGATTTGGATTGAGAAGTTAAAGGGGAGTGAGGTTTTTCTTTGGAAAGAATTCACATCTACTATGCCTATATCCATTGAGTACAACATTAATTTCTAACACTATGACCGAGCAAGACTACATAGACATTTCATCAGAGATTGAATCTTTAAAAGCATCAAAGGCACTTACTTCTTCGTTTGAAGAGGAGATGGAATTTGCTGACAAGATTCATAACCTTCAAATGAAACTTGATGGTGTTAAACCACAGGATACGTTTGTTGATTGCATTGGTTGTGGTTCATAAAAAACCATATGAAATCCCCATTTGATTTTATCGTAAGACCATTAGACGGAAAACGCTATAATAATATAAAAAAAATTGGCAGTATTGATTTGATTGTTAGCACTTCTGAAGAAGATGTTAAGGCTTCAAATAGATTTGCTGAAGTTGTTGAAACGCCTATTGGATACAACGGTCCAATTAAAATTGGAGACATATTACTTGTTCACCACAATGTGTTCAAGTTTTACAATGATATGAAGGGTCGTCAGAGAAGTGGCAGAAGTTACTTTAAAGACGACCTTTTCTTTGTTGATGCCGAACAGTTCTTTATGCACTATGATGGCACACAATGGAATGCTTATGATAGGTTTTGTTTTATAAAACCCGTCCCTGTTGTGGAATCATACATATATAAACCTTTTAGTGAAGAGCCACTCATTGGAGAGATGAAATATCCTAACGAGTATTTAAAAAGTAAAGGTGTTAAAGAAGGAGATTTAGTTACCTTTCTTCCTGAAACAGAATACGAGTTTAACATTGATGGTGAGAAACTATATAGGATGTATGACCATCACATAAGTATGGTGTTGTGAGCAAAGACAAGTGGATTTTTTTTGAAGACAGTTGGAATGAACATAATGAGATTCCAATTAGAAAAGAAAAAAGAATAAGAAATGAACTCAAAAGAAACAAAATTAAAAATAATCGAAGCGGGTCACAGGGCGGTGGAGCAACTAATTAAGGTTGCTAAGGAAGACATTATTAAGCACGACCCCGAAGATGAGTTGTCTGCAGACAGGTTAAAGAATGCTGCGGCAACAAAGAAGTTAGCAATATTCGATGCGTTTGAAATCTTAAACAGGATAGACGCAGAACAAGAAGCAATAGAGTCCTTAGAGAAAGGCGCAAGTAAAACAGATACAAAACAAGGTTTTGCAGAAAGAAGGTCAAGATAGTACCCTGTATAGAGTTTTACATAATTATGTACAACCAACCGTCCTCGCTAATAAAAACAAAGCGAAGAGTTGGACCTATGGCTATGATTTTAAAAATGACCTTATCGTAATATCTAAAGATGGAACCGTTGGTGAAGTTATTGAGATTGAAGGATTAAAAATAGGACTACCAATTGCTCCAAAGGAGTGTCTTCAAAGACACAAAAAAAAAGAGGAGCAGTATTGGGAACGTGTTGAAATCCCAAACGAGTTAAATAAAATTCAAACAATATTTCAATGGAACGAAAAGCCTTCTGAATTCAAGGACAGATGGGTGGACTATATTGAGGAAGAGTTTGACAGGAGGGAGAATGGGGTATGGTTTATGAATAATGGAACCCCAACATATATAACAGGGTCTCATTATATGTACCTTCAATGGACAAGCATTGATGTTGGATACCCGGATTATCGTGAAGCCAATAGAATCCTGTATATACATTGGGAGGCTTGTAAGGCTGACAGTAGAAGTTTTGGACAGATATATCTAAAGATTAGACGTTCAGGATTTTCATTTATGTCTTCATCAGAGTGTGTAAACACAGGAACTCTTGCGAAAGATGCAAGGGTTGGCATCTTGTCAAAGACAGGTGCTGATGCTAAGAAGATGTTTACGGATAAGGTTGTTCCAATTAATAGCCGATTACCATTTTTCTTTAAACCGATTATGGATGGTATGGACAAACCTAAAACTGAATTAGCGTTTAGGATTCCTGCGGCAAAAATTACAAAAAAGAATATGTACAATGCAGACAACAATGAGTTGTATGGATTGGATACCACTATAGATTGGAAGAATACAGACGACAACAGTTATGATGGTGAGAAGTTGTTGTTATTGGTTCACGATGAAAGTGGAAAGTGGATTAAACCAAATAACATTCAAAACAATTGGCGAGTAACAAAAACTTGTTTGCGTTTAGGTAGTAAGATTATAGGTAAGTGTATGATGGGTTCCACCTCTAATGCGTTAGCAAAAGGTGGTGACAACTTTAAACAACTTTATGAGGACTCTAATGCGTTAAAGAGAAACTCAAATGGTCAAACCAAAAGCGGTATGTATTCTCTTTTCATTCCTATGGAATGGAATATGGAAGGATTTATTGACAGGTATGGTATGCCCGTGATGCATAAGCCCACCAATAACCCCATAATTGGAGTTGATGGTGGGAATATCCATCAAGGTGCAGTTGACTATTGGGAGAACGAGGTTGAGTCTTTAAAGAACGATGCCGATGCACTTAATGAATTCTACCGTCAGTTTCCTCGCACAACGTCTCACGCTTTCCGTGACGAAAGCAAGATGTCATTGTTCAATCTGACTAAGATATATCAGCAGATAGACTACAATGATTCATTAATAAAAGAACACCATATGACTCGTGGGTCTTTTTCTTGGAAGGATGGTATAAAAGATTCAAAGGTTATTTTTAGTCCAAACAATAACGGAAGGTTTTCGATTGGTTGGAATCCAAAAGCACATCTTCAGAATAATATAATTATAAGGAATGGTATTAAGTACCCGGGGAATGAGCACATAGGTGCATTCGGATGTGACAGTTATGATATTTCGGGTGTTGTTGGCGGTGGGGGTTCTAATGGTGCTCTTCACGGATTAACTACATATCATATGGAAGAAGCACCTGTCAATACTTTTTTCTTAGAATATATTGCTCGTCCTCAAACCGCAGAGATATTTTACGAAGAGGTTCTTATGGCTTGTGTATTTTATGGTATGCCAATTCTAATCGAGAACAACAAACCTCGTTTGCTTTACCATTTTAAAAATAGAGGCTACAGAGGGTTCTGTATGAATAGACCTGATAAAGCATATACAAACCTGTCAAAAACAGAAAAAGAACTCGGAGGTATTCCGAATACGAGTGAAGATATTAAACAGGCACACGCTGCTGCAATAGAATCTTATATTGAAAAATATGTTGGCTTAGACTTAGATGGAAGTTATAGAGATATGGGGGATATGGGAGATATGATTTTTACCCGAACCTTGGAAGATTGGGCAAGGTTTGATATATCGAACAGAACCAAGCACGATGCCTCTATTAGTTCAGGGTTGGCTATTATGGCAACTCAGAAGGCTATGTATTTAAGCGAGAAAAAACAATCAAAAATAAAGATTAACTTTGCAAGGTATAGTAATAAAGGAACAATAAGCGAAATTATTAGATGAAAGATGTTAAGATAAATATCACATCTGCAGGCTTCCCGAGTCAGTTTGTTTCAGACAAAGAAAAGGCTACGGAAGAATTCGGTTTACAGATTGGGCAAGCCATTCAGTATGAGTGGTTTAGAAAAGATGGTAACGGGTGCAGATACTATGGTCAATGGAGAGACTTCCATAGACTTAGATTGTATGCTCGTGGAGAACAATCAGTAGCAAAATACAAAAACGAATTAGCCGTTGATGGAGATTTATCTTATTTGAATATAGATTGGACTCCTGTTCCTGTTATACCAAAGTTTATTGACATCGTTGTAAATGGAATGTCTGATAGACTTTTCAAAGTAAAGGCATACGCACAAGATGCTATGTCTCAAGAAAAAAGAAGTGCTTATCAAGATATGATTGAAGGACAGATGGTTGCTAAACCAATCCTTCAGACTATTATGGATAAAACAGGAGCCAATCCTTTTGTTACTGAACCTGAAGAACTTCCTAATAATGACGAAGAGTTAGCATTGTATATGCAACTCAACTACAAACCTGCAATTGAAATTGCGGAAGAGACTGCAATCAACACGATTTTTGATGCCAATCATTACGATGATATCAGAAAACAACTTGATTATGATATGACTGTACTTGGTGTTGCTATGGCTAAACACGAATTTCTAAAAGGAGATGGTGTCAAGTTGTCGTATGTAGACCCTGCAAATGTGGTGTATAGTTACACAGAAAGCCCTTACTTCAAAGATTGTTTCTATTGGGGTGAGATTAAGACGGTTCCTATTATTGACCTAAAAAAAATTGACCCATCACTAACCAATGAAGACTTAGAAGAGATATCTAAGTACAGTCAAAGTTGGTGGGACTATTTTAATGTAGCACAGTTTTATCAGAACGATATTTTCTATAGAGACACCGCTACGTTGATGTACTTCAACTATAAGACCACAAAAGAAATCGTATATAAGAAGAAGGTTTCTGATTCGGGTAATGTAAAAATGGTAGAGAAGGATGATTCATTCAACCCTCCTACCGAAATGATGCAAGAAGGAAACTTTGAAAGAGTTTCAAAAACTATTGACGTTTGGTATGAGGGTGTTATGGTTATGGGAACCAACTTCCTTTTAAAATGGGAGATGTCAAAGAATATGGTTCGACCTAAGTCTGCGACACAACACGCTATGCCTAATTACGTAGCCTGTGCTCCAAGAATGTATAAGGGTGTTATAGAATCGTTGACACGAAGAATGATTCCGTTTGCAGACTTAATTCAAATTACGCACTTAAAACTGCAACAAGTTATTTCTCGTGTGGTCCCTGATGGTGTCTTTATTGATGCTGACGGTCTAAACGAGGTGGACCTTGGTACAGGTCAAGCATATAATCCTGAAGACGCACTGAGATTATACTTCCAAACGGGTAGTGTAATCGGTAGAAGTTTTACTCAGGACGGTGACTATAACAATGCAAGGGTTCCAATTACTCAACTAACTGCTAACTCAGGTGCTGCTAAAACACAAATGCTACTTGGAAACTATAACCACTATCTGAATCAAATCAGACAGGTTACAGGATTGAATGAAGCAAGAGATGCAAGTATGCCTGACCCTAACTCTTTGGTTGGTCTACAGAAGTTGGCTGCGTTAAACTCTAACACTGCTACACGACATATTCTTGATTCAAGTCTGTATATGTATAGAACAATGGCTGAGTGTTTAACTTATAGAGTTGCAGATATTCTTGAGTACTCTGATTTTAGAGAAGAGTTTACTAATCAAATTGGTAAATACAACATTAATATCTTACATAGTATTAATGACCTCTATATTTATGACTTTGGCATTTTTATTGAAGTCGCTCCTGATGAAGAGCAAAGAGCACAACTTGAGCAGAACATTCAAATGGCATTATCTAAGGGAGACATTAATCTCGAAGATGCTATTGATATCAGGGAGATTAAAAACATCAAACTTGCTAATCAATTACTGAAGGCTAAGCGTAAGGCTAAGCAAGACAGAGAAGAGAAAATGCAAATGCAGCAACAAGCAATGCAGCAGCAGGCTCAGGTTCAATCACAACAGATGGCTTCTGAAATGTCTATGCAAAAGTCTCAGATGGAACTTCAAGGTAAGATACAATTGAAGCAGGCTGAGATTGCTTTTGATATTGAGAAAATGAAGAACGAGGCTATGCTTAAATCTCAATTAATGCAACAGGAGTTCGATTTGAATATGCAGTTAAAAGGAATTGAGGTTCAGGGATTAGCCCAAAGAGAAAAAGAAAGAGAGAAAGCGAAGGCTGATAGAATTGGTATTCAAAATACTCAGCAATCCAAATTGATAAACCAAAGGAAAAATAATTTACCTCCTTTGAACTTTGAATCTAATGAAGATAGTTTAGATGGCTTTGATTTTGCGGAATTTAACCCACGATAAACGGTCTAAAACTATAACAATTTTTGATTAACTTTGTAACTTAAATTAAATCTAATATGGAATTTACAGTAAAATCAGTAGGCGAAGCGAAAGAGAAATCGGTTCAAGAAGTAGAACAAGAACTGCTTGAAAAGCACGAGTCCTCTTTAAACGAGCCTAAAATAAAAGAAGAAGTAAACCCACAGGTTGACAATTCGCAAGAAGATGTAAACCTACAGGTTGACAAAGCAGAACCCTCAGAGTTAAGTGAGGAAGACGTTCTTTCATTTATAGGAAAAAAATACGGTAAGCAAATTAATTCCCTTGAGGAGTTGACCCGTGAAAGAGAAGAGTCAGAACCTCTTCCTGAAGACGTGGCTGCTTACTTTAAGTATAAAAAAGAAACAGGAAGAAACATTGAAGACTTTATTAAACTTAATAGAGACCTTGATGAAGTAAATCCTGATAAGTTGCTTCGTGATTATCTTACCGAGACAGAGAAAGGTCTTGACGAGGAGGATATTCAATCTTTAATGGAAGACTATTCATATGACGAAGAGTTAGATGATGAGTCAACTATTAAGAAAACGAAGTTGGCTAAAAAGAAAATGGTCGCAAAAGCCAAAGAGTATTTTGAATCCCAAAAGGAAAAATACAGAATCCCTGCAGAGTCTGCAGGTAGTTCTATTTCCAAAGAAGATTCAGAAGCCTTGGAGGATTATAGACAATATGTTCAAGAGTCAGTGTCATTAAGTGAGCAACTCCAAAAACGAGAGCAGTGGTTTAAAGACAAGACAGGTGAAGTATTCGGTAGTGAGTTCAAAGGTTTTGAGTTTGCGTTAGACGATAAAAAACTTGTTTATGTTCCCGGAGATGGACAGGAAATGTTGAAAGTACATCAAGACCCTACAAACTTTACGAGAAAGTTTATTGGGGAGGATGGTCTTCTAACAGACCCTGTTGGTTATCACAAAGCATTGGCGGTTGCAATGAATCCTGAAAAATTTGCTAAGTTCTTTTATGAGCAAGGCAAGTCGGAGGCGGTTGATGATGTTATGAGAAAGACAAAAAATATTGATATGTCTACTCGTAATGTCCCACAAAACCTCAACACAGGAGGAACAACCATTCGAGCAGTAAGCCAAGACTCAGGTCGAGGTTTACGAATTAAAAGTAACAAAAACTAAAACTAAAAAACAAAAAAAATGGCAGTTCAATCCGTTCCGGGATATCAGTTGCAGCCGAGTGCACAACAGGTCCCTTTAAAATCAAACTACATTACCAACTTTGATTTCTTGAATCAGTATCTTCCTGATACCTATGAGAAAGAATTCGAGCGTTACGGTAATCGTACAGTTGCATCTTTCCTACGTATGGTAGGAGCAGAGATGCCTTCTAATTCTGACCTTATCAAATGGGCAGAGCAAGGTCGTCTTCATACTAAGTATGTTGATTGTACCACTACAGTTCTTGCAGGTTCTGCAGTAGCAACTTTCACTGTTAATGATGTCTTGATTCCTGCATTTGTAAATGCTGCTTCAGGTTCTATCGCTATCCGTGTAGGGCAGACGCTTATGATTACCGCTAATGCAGGTGGTGCAAACCACAAAGCAATCGTTACTGCAGTTGATACTGCTCTTAAAACGTTTGACGTAGCGTTCTACGATGCTGCAGGTATCACTAATGCTTCTGCTGCTGACAAGTGGACAGTATTTATCTATGGTTCTGAATTCAAAAAAGGAACTAATGGAATGATTGGTTCTTTGGAGTCTGACGATGAAATCTTCGAGAACTCTCCTATCATCATCAAAGACAAGTACGCAGTATCAGGTTCTGATATGGCTCAAATCGGATGGGTAGAAGTAACCACTGAGAATGGTGCTTCAGGTTACCTTTGGTATTTGAAGTCAGAGCACGAGACTCGTCTTCGTTTTGATGACTACTTGGAGACTTCTATGATTGAAGCAGTTCCTGCTGAAACAGGTTCAGGTGCAGCATCTGCAGCCGGAGACGTTGGTAACAAAGGTTCACAAGGTATCTTCTACGTTGTTAACTTGCGTGGTAACGTATGGGGCGGTGGTTATCCTGTAACTCTTGCCGACTTTGATACTATCGTATCTCGTTTGGACAAGCAAGGTTCTATCGAAGAGAACGTAATCTTTGTTGACAGAAACTTTAGTTTCTCTATTGACGATATGTTGGCTGCTCAAAACTCTTACGGTGCGGGTGGTTCTTCTTATGGTCTTTTTGAAAACGATAAGGATATGGCTCTTAACTTGGGCTTCACCGGATTCCGTAGAGGTTATGATTTCTACAAGTCTGATTGGAAATACTTGAACGACCCAACTATGCGTGGAGGTCTTCCTTCTGTTGCAGGTTCAGGTAAAGTAAGCGGTTTGTTGGTTCCTGCGGGTTCTACTACTGTATATGACCAAATCCTTGGTAAGAACGCTAAGCGTCCTTTCCTACACGTGCGTTACCGTGCTTCAGAAACTGAAGACAGACGTTACAAAACTTGGATTACAGGTTCTGCAGGTGGTGCTGAAACTTCTGACCTTGACGCAATGGAGGTTAACTTCTTGTCTGAAAGAGCAGTATGTACTTTAGGTGCTAACAACTTCTTCTTGTTCCAAAACTAAGAGGAAAACAAAATCGGGGGGGTGTCTTCAAAGACACTCTCCCTTTTTTTCTTAATAAATCTAATTCTAATTCTAATTATATCTAAAAATGAAAAACAAAGTAAACGTAGCAACCGATAAGGTCTACAAACTCGTAAAAGATTCGGCTCCATTGTCTTATATGCTGCCGACACGACACACTGCACAATTCCCTTTATTGTATTTTGATGAAGAAGCCGGGGTAAACCGTGCCCTTCGTTATGCACGAAACCAAAAATCACCTTTCGAGGATGAGCAAGATGGGAACGTGGTATTGGAACCAATCATCTTTGAAGATGGATTCCTTAGTGTTCCAAGAACAAATCCTGTACTCCAACAATTCCTTTTCTACCATCCATCTAATGGTATGGCATTTCAAGAGGTTAACGAGGAACGTGATGCAACTGCTGAAGTCGACAGACTTAATGCTGAGGTTGATGCGTTACTTGCAGCCCGTGACTTGAAAGTAGAACAAGTTGAAATGATTTCACGAGTACTATTCAATAGAGATGTTACTAAGATTTCGACATCTGAATTACGCAGAGATATATTGGTTTATGCTAAGAATCGACCTGCTGAATTTCTTGATATCGTTAATGACCCTACATTAAAATTACAAGCAACCGTTTCCTTGTTATTTGAAAAAGGCTTTTTAGCATTTAGAAAAAACCAAAAAGAAGTTTGGTTTAACACAAACACAAATAAAACCAAGATGCTAAATGTCCCTTATGGAGAAGACCCAATGTTTATTGTTTCGTCTTTTCTACAGTCGGACGAGGGCATAGAAAACTATAAATTACTTGAGAAACTCTTGTAACCCTAAGACCCCTTCCCGAAAAGAAGGGGTTCTTTTTTTTTATTATCTTTGTAAAAAGGTTTACAGATGATTAACTCAGTTAGAAACACGGTTCTGTCTGTACTGAATAAAAATAATTACGGATATATTTCGCCTTCTGATTTCAATTTATTTGCAAAGCAGGCACAGTTAGATTTATTTGAGACTTATTTCTATCAGTACAATTATCAGATAAATAAAGAAAATGCCCGCCAATCAGGTACGGGCTATGCCGACATTAGAAAGGCAATGGAGGAGTTGATTGAGGTATTCTCTGTTTACAATCCATTATCAAGAACTACTGTACCACCAACGGTATCAAATATATACAGTCTTCCATCACCTACAACTACAGGAGATGATTACTATTTATTGAATAAAGTATTAGTGTTCCCTGAAATAGTTACAAGCGGAACAACTACAGGTACTGTAGGTAGTGGTCAAAACATTATAGATTCTAACGCTACATTTATTACTGATAGTGTTTCGGCAGGAGATGTTGTTGGATTTGTTAGCAGTGGAATCACTCAATACGTAACTGTTATTAGCGTAAACAGTCAGACAAGTATTACGACTACACAAAGTGTTGTGTCTTCGAACCCTTGGAATGCAATCGGAATTTCTTATGTAATCTACGATTCAAAACAAGAAGAGGCTGAGAAGGTATCTCATAGTAAAATAACTATGTTAAACAACTCGCTTTTAACTAAACCGAATTTAACCTTCCCTGCTTATACGCAAGAAGGCAATACGTTGTTTGCTTACCCTAATACCATTACCAATGTAGGGCAGGTATCATCTCAGTACATCAGGTATCCCAAAGACCCTAAGTGGACATTTATCACTTTGGTTAGTGGAGAACCTGCATTTGACCAATCACAACCTGATTATCAGGATTTTGAATTGCCACTTGATTGTGAATCTGATTTGATTAATAAGATACTTCAGTACGCAGGTATGTCTATACGTGAGATTGCTGCGGTTCAGTTTGGACAGGGTCTTGAACAAATGGATAACCAACAACAACAATAATAGGCAATGGCATATATATCTCAATATCAGTATTACGAAAACGGAGGGAATCCCCCTCAAGACGCTAATTGGGGTTCGTACCAATATGTATCTCTATACGACATCGTTAACAATTTTATGTTAATGTATGCGGGAAATCATAGTCTAATCAATAACGAAGAAAGGTTTAAGGTTTTGTTTCACGCAAAACGTGCTATTCAAGAACTAAACTATGATGCGTTTAAAGAGATTAAAGTTTTAGAACTTAGTGTGGATGACCAACTAAGATATATCCTTCCCTCAGACTACGTCAATTGGGTTCGTATATCTATACAAAGAGATGGCATACTATACCCTTTAAGTGAAAACATTCAAACCAATTGGTCTTCTGCTTATCTTCAAGATAATACAGGGCAGATTTTGTTTGACCAAGACGGAAACGCTTTGTCTCCTCAATACTCTGAATTAGACTACAGAAGAATATTTTCTATACAACCAACCATCTATCTAAATTCCCTATCTCCTTTCAACGGAAGTATGGGGTATAATGATGATGGGAATTGGTATTTCACAAGAGGTGTAGGGGCGAGGTTTGGTTTAAATACCGAAACCGCAAACGCAAATCCTACGTTTAAGATTAATTCAAAGGGCGGAGTAATTAATTTTAGTTCAGGAATACAAGATGAATTGGTAGTTCTTGAATATGTGTCGGACGGTATGGAAAACGGCAATGACAGTTACGTAACTGTCAACAAACTATTTGAAGACTATGTTTACGCAGCCATTGAATTTGCTATTTTAAACTCTAAGTTCGGAGTACAAGAGTACGTTGTTAATAGAGCAAGAAAGAGAAAATCCGCTTTGCTTAGGAACGCAAAGATTAGGATTAGTAATATTCATCCGGGAAGATTATTGATGAATCTAAGAGGACAAAACAAGTGGCTCAAGTAATATGGCAAACCTGACAAGAAATTTTATCGCAGGGAGAATGAACAAAACCGTTGATGAACGGATTGTTCCCAATGGTGAGTACATTGATGCTCTCAACATTCGTATGGGTTCTACTGAAAACTCTGAGGTAGGTGTTATTGAAAACGCAAAAGGAAATATTCGGCTTACTACATTGTCTTACAATGGTGTCCCATTAAGCCCTAATGCTAAATGTATTGGAGCATTTGAAGACGGCTCAGAGGAAACTATTTATTGGTTTGTACACGATGACAACTACCCAACTTCTCCTACAGGAAAGATAGATTTAGTGGTTTCGTATGACGACAACTCTAATACGACTACATACCATTTGATTAGCATCAGAGAAGGTGCTACCGCAAATACCACCCTGAATTTTGATTACAAGTATTTAATCACGGGGGTGAATAAAAAAGAAGATTTATTATTTTGGACTGACAATTACAATCAGCCAAGATTTATTAATGTAACAAGAAACTATCCTAACCCTGTGGCAAACGCTGACGGGTTTAGTGCTGAGTCTATTCTTGTTATTAAGCAGCCTCCCTTAGCGGCTCCTAACGTGACTCCAACTCCAACCTCTTCTCAAGATAATTTTTTAGAAGAAAGGTTTATTTGTTTTGCTTATAGATACAGATACGCTGATGGTGAATACTCTGCAACTTCTCAGTGGAGTAAACCTGCTTTCTTGCCAAACACTTTTAGATACGATTTTTCAACTGCACTAAATAGTGGTATGATAGGGTCTGCAAATATGGCAGTCATATCTTATAACTCAGGCGGACCACTTGTAAAATCTGTAGAGTTGTTGTTTAAGGAAATGGAACTCCCTACCATTAGAGTTATTGAAAAAATAAACAAGTCTAATCAGGGTCTTGCAGACAATACCAATTACACATATGAATTTCAGAATAGCCAAATCTTTACGATTCTTGCAGACACTGAAATATTAAGACTATACGATAACGTACCAAGACTTGCTAAAGCCCAAACAATGATGGGTAATAGACTTATGTTTGGAAACTATGTAGATGGATACGATATGGAAGACTTAGCAGGTAGCCCTGTGAGGTTGGAATATAGTGTCACTGCACAGTCAACTGACGTTGGTGCTACTGACTTGGAAAGTAGACTTGATGATGGACTATACTCTTTTGGAGGAAACAACACAATTGCACAGGCAGTAAGTTATGTTGACTTTACAGATGTAGACTTAGTTGCAGGTGCATTGTTAACTATGGACATTAGGTATGCGTATACTGCCTATAGTGGAGATACACCATATCCTACAGACGAACAGGCAGCGACTACCATTTCATTTACATACGTACTTCAGCAGCCATTTAATAGTGTTTACGACCTATCAGTTGATACTGATTTCTTAGAGAAAATTGGAACCGCACTTCCTTCGGGAACTATTGAGACTGTAGCAAATTCTTGTAGCGGGACAACATTTACGGATGTGTTTAACTGTTCTGTTGAACAAACTCTTGAGGCTCCGGGAGGTATTACCCTTTATAAATATGAGAGTGGTATCTCCGGGGCAGGTCAGCCTATAAATGTTATTTCATCTCCGGCTTCAAGTGAGATAGGGTTTCAGTTCCCAACGATGAGGTATGTAGACGACCCTACGTTTGTAACTATTACGCAAAACGTATACGCCTACTATAAGATTGAAGCCAATGCCGTAACATACGCAGAGATTGGAAACCCAACAAGTTTGCATAGTAACCGTGGGTATGAGGTTGGTATTGTATATATGGATGAATTTAACAGAGCGTCAACTTCTTTAGTTAGTCCATTTAACTCTCTACATATTCCTTGTGGTGCTTCTGAATTACAGAATAAAATTCAGGTAACTATACCAACAGGACAACGAGCACCTTATTGGGCAAAGAAATATAAGTTCTGTGTTAAAGCAGACAAAGACACATACGAAACTATATACTCAAGTTTCTTTTTTAGAGACCCAACATCAGGTGCTGATTTCTTTTTGTTAGATGGTCAAAACTCACAAAAGGTAGAGGTTGGTGATGAGTTAATTGTTAAGACTGACACATCAGGACCGAGCAGTAATTGTGTGTATACAACAGTATTAGAAAAGGAAACACAACCTGCAAAATTCTTAGACCCTGCTCCTGTTGATGACGCAGGGAATGACATTGCAGTTCCTCAAGGAGTTTATATGAAACTCAGAGCGAACAATTTTAGTACGACTACAGATATAGGAGATGGATTGCCTCAAACTTGGACTGAAGGAGAGAAGAAAAACAACTCTAAAAGTTCCTCATATAATTGTGCTCCTATTGCTTATCAAGTAAACGTTGAAGACCCCGCAAACCCGGGGACATATGTTGACCTTCCTATTCCTGCAGGTAGTCGTATTTTAATTAAATATGAAAGTTATAGAATAGGTCGTTCTTGTAATTTAGAAAAGAGACTGTATAGATATGAGAATAACTTTACATCTTCTCAAGACTATACGAGTTTTTATGAGTGGTGGATTGGAGATAACGTAGCGGGAACGCTTAACGCTTCTTTTGTTCAAAGAGAATCTGAGTGTGGTCAAGGAGAACCCGAGGCTACTTTTTCCCCGGGGATTTCAACCTTTTATAATTTACCGTGTACTCTTGATGTCGGAATTCAATTTACTCAAGCATCTGCTACGTCAAAACAATATTTAATATACAATGGTATCAAAGGCTACTCAGGAAGAAGAGCAAGAACTAATAATACATTAGAGATTGTTATTCAGCGTAGCAATAGTCTTGTTGTGTTTGAAACAAAACCACTTGATGCTGCTCCTAATTTATGGTATGAGTCTTCTGAGGTTTATGATATCAACGCACAAGGTGAGCACCAAGGTAACGTTCAAAACCAAGTTACTGCGTCTAATACTCCTGCAATTATTCTTACCGACTTTTACAACTGTTACTCATTTGGTAATGGTGTAGAAAGTTATAAGGTTCAGGATGCTATTGACGGAAAAAAGTTGCAACTTGGCAATAGAGCATTTATTACTACTACTACAGAGTATAGAGAAAGCAGAAGATTTGCTGATATTACTTACAGTGGTGTATACAACGAAGAGTCAAACATCAATAAACTTAACGAGTTCAATCTTGGGCTTTTAAACTTTAAGTCTTGTGAGCAGTCTTTTGGACCAATCCAAAGATTAGTGTCAAGACAACGAGATATTTTGAACCTACAGGAGGATAGAATTTCTTACGTTCTAACGGACGTAAATCTTTTATCTGATGCTGCGGGTGGTCAAGGAGTTGTTGTGTCAATACCGAAGGTCTTAGGAACTCAGGTGGCTCGTGCTGAAGAGTTTGGTATCTCAAACAATCCTGAAAGTTTTGTTCAATGGGGTACTGATAAATACTTTACAGATGCTAAGCGTGGTGCGCTCATTCAATTAAAAGGACAGGAAGCGGAAAACTTAACTGCTATTTCTCAGCAAGGTATGAGAACTTGGTTTAGGGATTTGTTTAACACCTCGTTTAATACCCAAAAAATTGGAGGGTATGACCCGTATATGAACGAGTATGTATTAACAAGTAATGATACTCTTTTACCTGCACCTGTTATTTGTGATGAGTGTGGTATTACTACATCTATTCAAGTTGAAGGAAGAAGCGGTTATACTAATTGCTACGAACTTGGAGACTTAGTTGGTGATGTTCAAGTAGATTTTATAGTTACGGCAGTAACAGGAACTTTTACCATTACTGCTACTTATAACGGCAACACTACAGTGGTTGGACCAACGAGCACAAGTGGTTCTCTTACGTTTGCTAAAAACGTTGTTAATATTGATACGGCAGTTATAGAGATTAATACCACAGGTTATGTTTCATTAGACCTGACTGTAAATTGTCCTGCTGCAGAATCAATCACAATATTCTTAGTGACGGTAACAAGTGCTAACGAGGCAGGGTTGTTTACCACTAACCAATACAGATGGAATGATGGGGCTTTCTTGTCTCCTCTTCACACTCAAGGAATAGAGTTTCAATCAGGCGGAGGTGTCAATCCTATTGTGTCTCAATATCAATCTATAACAGGTCCTCAGGGAGGTGGTGTAATACCATCTAACAATGCGACTGTTACGATGTTCAACAACACTATTGTTCCTGATGATTTTGTTTTTGAGATTGGTTCTGATGACTTTAAATATCTAAGAACCAATACTCTTTATCAAAACAACACCGTAGACATTCAGGGGTTGTTGGCTGCGTCAACTATGGCTACACCAATTAACCCACCTGTAAGCGGAAACACTGCTTTTTACGCACAGTTCCCTATGCCTTCTACAGGTCAATACTTGTATTTGGTTTGGGATTACAGAAACAGTACGCCTATTGATTTGTGTTACGATGCAGAGTCTCCAACAATCGCTTGTTGTGACTGTGAAGGTGGCGGTGGTGTTCCAATTGCATCCACTTATGTTATTCGTGACTGCGCTACAGGGTTTGATTATGTGGCTGATGTTGAGTCTTACTCATTTAATGTTGGACAAGTAATTCACTACAAGGTTGGAATCAATGGAGGTTATGGTGTAACACTTTGTGCTACTATTCAATCTATAGGTCAAGCAACTGCTAACGCAAGTATTCAAGATGCAGGTACATATAACTGTAATAGTGAGGAAGACTGCTTCCAATGTTATTCGTATCAAGTATCAACGTACAGTCCTTCGGGTATAGGATATAGTTATATTGATTGTGACGGTCTTGAAGCAGGAGGTGTTATTGGTGGCGTAAGCGGATATGACTCTGACACATTCTGTGCTAAACGAGGAAGTGTAAACGCTTCAGGATTAACCTTAATCGAATATGGACCTTGTTAACTATAAATAAAATATAATAAAATGCCACAAACATATTACATAGACGGGTCAACACTACTCAACTCTACGGCAGTTTACACTGACGCAGGGTTGACTACTTGTGCCCCCGATGGTTTTTATTCTGATGGAATAAACTCAAGAGAATTGGTAGGGTGTATATTGCTTCCTGCTCAGGCTTGCGGTAGTTGTGCCACCCCTTGCGGGCAGCCTATTGCAGCAAATGGAGGTCAAGGAATCTATAAGGTCGACTTAGACGCAGGAAACTCTATTGGTGCTATGATTGTAAAATACAATCCTGCAAGCGTTCCCGATGGAATAAGAGTACTTTATAACGGTGGCGTTTACAATCAACTAAGTTCTCCTGTTGATGGATACCACGCAAGTACAGACCCTAATGGTTACACATATATTGGAGCGACTACTGCTGATTGTGGAATATCAGGAACTACATATCCTGCACTTGTAGAATATGTTTATAATGGTGCTTCATTTGTTGCTTCAGGAAATACGGTATCTGTTTTTGTCGCTGCGGGTGATGTCTCTTTGGGGGCAGCACCGGGGTGGTGTGTTATGGTTATACCTAAAATAAGTGCGACTCCAAGTTTAATTCAAGTTGAAGCGGTTGGTCCTTGTAGTGGTACTGCTTGGAATTTAGATATCGCTTGTCCTGTAGCACTAACAGGTTACAGTTCAACAACCCGACACCCTGCTTGCACCGAAGCGTGTGGACATCCCTTAACTGAAACATATTATAATGCTCCTGTTACAGGAACTGCAGGCTCACCTGCTTTGTATGATTGGGTATTTAGTGATGCTAACGGTCAGTTTGTTTTAACTGATGGTTTTTATGGATTTACAGGAGGTAAGTGTATGACTGTTCAAAACGGAATTATAGTGGCAATAAGCACTTGCAGCAGCCCCCCTCCACCTACTGAATATATATACTTGTCTACGGTAACTGTTACTTGTGATGATTTTTGTGGCGGACAAAACTACAATATTGTTACTCAAAAAACTACAGTACAAAACCATAGTTTTATAAATATCACTCTTGGAGATGATATATTTGGGTCTGTCATTAGTGATGGATACTATGCATATGCTGCTTCCATAACGGATACTTCAACGGGAGTATATAGAATTATGGAGGTCGTAAACAATGAGGTTGTAAGTATATTGGCGTGTTCGAGTGGGCAATGTGTGCCGTTGTAAAAAAAAGCGTGTCTTTGAAGACACTAATAAAAATATAATATGCAAAACTATACATTAACATATGACGAAGGAGTTCAAGGCTTTCCGTCCTTTTACTCTTACTATCCCGATTTTATGATTGGGATGAATAATTACTTCTATACGTTTAACGGGGGTAATCTTTACCGTCATAATGTAAATTCTGTTAGGAATAACTTTTATGGTGTACAGTATACATCAAAAGTTCAAAGTGTGTTTAATGACCTTCCATTAGAGAATAAATTGTTCAAGACCCTAAACTTAGAGGGAGACGATTCTTGGGAGGCTTATATGCGTACAGATATTCAAGACTCAGGATATATTGATGACGATTGGTTTGAAAAGAAAGAAGGGGCTTGGTTTGCCTTTGTTAGAAACTTAGGCAATGTTCCTGCAGGTGTAGGAGAGTATGCCTTGCGCTCATTGAATGGTATTGGTAAAAGTTCTGTTGTTACAATTGGAGCAGGTATAGCCACTATTGACTTCCCGTTAACTGTAAACGTAGGTAATATATTAAGTGTTGGCGATATGTTCTACTTTGGTTTACCACCTGCGTATAGTAATCCTCAACTTGCAGGACAGGTTACGCAAGTGAACATTAATCTAAGAGCAGGAATCAATCAGGTCGTAATCAATACAGTAGGTTCTACTTTTATACCTACTATTGTTCCGTCACCTGTAACAGTTCCTATTCCTATACAGGATGCTTACTTTTTGTATATCAAGAACGCCATTTCTGAGTCTCACGGAGTGCTTGGTCACTACTGTGTTTTTGATATTGAAAACGGCAATACTAATAAAACAGAACTGTTTGCAGTTGAGTCGGAAGTAATGAAATCCTTCCCATAAAATTATTATCTTTGTATAATGTATGAGTATATTAAGTTTATTTAAGAAAAAGCAAAAGTCTGCTGAACATTTTCTCGAGTTAATTGATGTTAACCGGGGACTTCTATGGGAGGCAATTGCTGATTTTAAAGAAAACTTGCAAGCCATTAACGGGACCGTGACTCATCATACTGATGAGATGCAAGAAGTGTTCCCTGTAACACACCACCTAAAAGATGGTTTATATACACGGGAATTGTTTATGCCAAAGGATTCATTAGTGGTAAGTTTTATACACTTGACAAATCATCCTTCCTTTTTTATGAAGGGCGAGATGTCCATACTGATGGATAACGGAGAAATAAAAAGAATCAAAGCACCTATGGTAGTACAAACGGAAGTAGGAACACAAAGAGTTGCATATATGCACGAGGATTGTGTTTGGGCTTGCGTCTATAGGACTGATAAAAAAACAGTAGAAGAGGCAGAGAAAGATGTTTACACAGAAAACTATATGGATTTGCCTGAACACATTATTTTAAATAAACAATTACTATGTCAGGATTAATAGTAGGTATTGCGGGTCTCGCCATTTCAGCAGGGACAACGGCTGTTTCCTTTATACAGGCGGGCAAATCAAAGAGAAAGCAACAGGAATACGAGGCTGAAGCAGATAAGGCTATGGCTGAGGCACGTAGACAATTGCAGGTTAATTATGCTAAGCAGATGTCCATTAAAAAAGAACCGTATGCTCAAGAGCGTTTGGCTATGCTTAGTCAAGGTCAGCAGGTTGTTAATGCAGCCTCTGAAAGTGATAGAGGCGCAGCATCTGCAGCAGGACAGGTCTTAATGGGACAACAAGCAGGACAGGCAGATATCACAAATCGTCAAGTAACCGACCTTCAGAATATAGAGAACGCAATCTTAGAAGAGGAGTCTCGATTGAGAGATATCAATGTCGACTTGGATATGCAAGAGGTTGAAGGACAAATGGCAGCAGCAGCAGATATGAGAACACGGGCTGCACAACAGACACAACAAGGAATTCAAGGAATCGCAAACACTGCTCAGGCAGGACTTAGTATGATTCCATTATACTCACAAAATACGGCAGCACAAAAGCAGGCTCTCAGTGGTGTTAGCCTGTCTTCAGACCAATTTCAACAAATTGGAAACGTTGGTGGTGATGCAGGGAGCAAGATTATGGGTGCTGCAGGAACAGATGGGTTTACAAATCTTGATTTAGGTGCGGTTGGAAACTTAACGAATCGACAGTTTAGACAACTCAAAAGAGAGTTGACACCACTACAACGTCAAATGTTATTTCAGAACCCTCAGTATACTGCCAATTATCAAAATGTATTTAATCCAATAATCAGATAAGATGGCAACAAAAGTTGGATACATAAGACAAGACCCTACTGAAGCAATTAATTGGGCTGAAGTAGGCGCAAACTTTTCGGGCATTCTAAAAGAAGAGGCTCGTGTAAGAGAGGAAAAAAAAGCAGAGATAGATAGAGCAACTCGTGAGATGGAACGGGTGCTACAGGATTCTCCTATGGGGGATTCCAAGAATATGAATGAGTGGTCTTTGAAGTACGCTTCTGACGCTCAACAACAATTGCTAATGGTTAATACGCTTTTAAAAAGCGGTCAACTAAAACCAAAAGACTATACTGTTATTCGTCAGAACTTGGCTGACGGTACAGACCAAGCATTTACATTGGTTCAGGAATACCAAAATGAATACTCCGACAAGATGGCTCGAATGAAGGCTAAGTTTGGAGATGTTGGTCCTGATGGTAAACCTATCGTTCCGTCTCAAGAATTAGAACAGTTCCTTATGGGTACTGCTGAAGGGTTTGGAAACTTTAATGCATCTGAACTTGTTATTAATCCAACATCAGGGAATGTGATGGTTGGATTCCGTAATGAGAACGGAGAAATTGAGTCTGACCCAAACAAGTTAGTTGGTATCAATAACCTACGAAACAGAATAAAAGGGAAGTTTGACCTGTATGATATGCAGGGGGCAATCACAAAAGCCAAGGCAGAAACCTTTGGACAGTTTCAACAGATTGATGCTAAGTTAGGAAGCCTATATCAAAAAGGATTGATTTCCACTATGAGTGGTCCTGCTTTTAGAAGCCCCTCAAATATTGCTGATATGGTATCAAAGGGATATATTACTGCAGAGGAAGGCAAGTTGATTGGTATGCAAGCCAAGACTGAGGACCTTTGGGCAGAAAGCCAATTATCAAACACTTATAATGTTACGTCTTTATTGACAAATAATTTAGGCGGAATTGCCCCTAATGGTCAACCATATAAATTCACATTTAAAGCGGATGAAGAGGACGATAACACCATTCTACTACAACAGGTAGATGGCGCAGTCGTTCCTAACTTTGATAGTGCAGTAGGTAAGGTGCATAAGCAAACTGCTAAAGACGGATTACTTGCAGCAACAAGAGGTGCATTAGACGTTACAGTTGCAGGTCAAGCGATTAGTGGCACAACACCACCGCAACAACAACAATGGCAAGCAGCGAGAGGAGATGAGAAGAAGAAAGAAGCATCACTTGTAAGCACTTGGAATGAGATAGGTATGAACCCTGATGTTACGGTTAAGAGAGCAAAACTACAGTCGCTTTTAGGTGACGAAAGAGTTAAGCAAAGCGGCTTGTTTGAAATAACTATGTCCGAACCTGCTGCTGATGGCTCATTTACGGTTGATTTCGTATACCCTAATAACCCTGAAAGAAATAGACTCGGCATTGTTGTGGATGAAAATATGACGCTTGAAGAATGGGCAGGTCTTGGTTCTGAAGTTCACGGAATCTCCGACCCTAAAGAAGCACTAAGAATTGGTGGTGGCGGTCAAGGAACTGACAAGATAAATGCTGCAGGATTCAAGGGTGGAGTTCAAGATAAAAGAGGAAACGTAGATTACACTTCTGCATTTACTAATTATTTAGATAAGTTTGCTCCGGCAGGAACAGATGATAGTGGTTATAGATATGCTACTTCGAGTAAGATTAACCTTTACCACGGACCTGATATAGTAATTCCTCAAATAAAGAAGGCATTCCCTGACTTAAATTTGGTTGTTACTAAGTATTCGAGTGATGAAATTGAAGTAAAAATACCCGGTTCAAAGGCTTCTTCTTTAATATTAGAAGTAGACCTTTATAAAACTGCAAATCAAGGGGCGGCTATATCTGCTCTTATGGACTATATTCGACAAAACACACCTAAGAGTTTGGTAGATGAGATTGGAAAGAAAAAAGGTTGGAAGTCTACAACAAGTAGCGGAAGCGGAAGTGGTGGCTCTGCTCCAAGATAACAATACTTATAAAATTCAATATGAACGAAGAGTACTTAAATAAGTTATATCAATGGGTATCCTCTATGGACAATACGTTTCAGGAGGATATGTCTATAGATATGTTTATGCAAAGAATGGCAGACCCTAACTATGCATCTAATATGTATAATTGGATTTCCTCAAAAGACGAAACATTCCAAACAGATATGCCGTTGGAAAACTTTATGAATAGAATCTCTAATGCTGATTCTATCGCACCACCAACTACATTAAAAAAAAAAGAAGATGGGACTTCGACATCTTTGGATACCACGTTACAATCAAACTTTCAGCAACCGACTGAAGAAGATTATTTTACAGGAGGATTTGGTGATTTCCTAAGAGGTATGGATGAAGTGATTCCTCTTGGAATCGGTGACTTTATTGATGACTTATCACGCTCTGTAGCGAGTGGATATCGCCAAGGTCAGTTATCTGAAAACGCATCTGACTTATTGTTGCGTGGTTCTATGGCTACTGATGAAGACCTTCAAAGTTTTATTGCCGCAAATAAAGAGGCTCAAATGTTAGGTCCATCAGATGAGATGATGGACTATCAGAAGACTTACGAAGAGAACGGCAAAGGAATCTTAGGCGTAATATTAGGCATTGCTAAAAACCCAACAGTCATTCCTGAACTTATACTTAGTTCAATGACGGGTATGGCTACAAACACAGATGCATTAGCAGCAGGTGGGGCAGCCATTACGACAGGCGCAGGATATGGAGCAGCGACAGGTTTAGCAGCAGGTGGTGTAGGAGCAGCCCCGGGTGCTTTAGCAGGTGCGGCAGCCGCAATTCCTTATGCATTTGCAGCAGCAGGAACTGCAGTTGAAATGGGGGCAACCTTTGCTGAACTTTTACAGGAAGAGGTAGGAGACCAAGAACTAACTGCAGAGAATATCCGAGAGGTTCTTAACAACGAAGAGAAGTACACGAGGATTAGAAATAAAGCATTGGCTCGTGGTATAACTATCGGTGCAATTGATGCGTTCACAGGTAAAGTTGGCGGTAAGGTTGCGAGTAAAATTCTCACCAAGGGTGGTAAGCAAGCAGCAAAGGAAGCCACTAAAGCAACTGTTGCTAAGTCTGTAGCCGCAGCATCAGGTATTGAGGCAGTGGGTGGCTCTGTTGGAGAGGCTACTGCAAGAGGGGTAATTGGTCAAGATATGGACGTATCAGAGATTGCTCTTGAAGGTATTGCAGAACTTCCCGGTGGTGTGAAAGATTTTGTTTCAGCAAGATTCAGCAGCCCAAAGTACAAGGTAAATGGAAGCAATGTAGACGCTGCATTTATTGACAACCTTATTGAAACGATGACGCTTGAAGAAATTCAGGCGACTAAAATACAGATTGATAACGACTATGATGGAAGAGCAGGTAAACTGCAGGATAGAATTGTAGAGTTGTCTATTAAAGATGAGTTGATAAAAGCAAACCCCGAACTAAATACTACTACACTAAACGAGTTGACTAAACTTCAAATAGAGTTAGATAAGTTAGAGGGAAATAAAACTGAGGTTGGAAAGGCAAAGGCTGCAGACCTCAGAGAAAAAATTAAAGACCTTCAGGAAAACCAACTTGAAGAAGAGGTGGTGGCTGAGGTTGAAGAAGCCGTGGTGTCAGGAGTCCCTGAGTTTAATGCACAAGAAGAGTTTAACCTTCTTGCTGACGAAGAGAAGGCATCCTACTTAGAGGCAGCAGGTGGAGACCAAGAGGTTGCAATACAATCTTTTGCTGACGATGTGGCTTCATTGGAGCAAGACTTAGAATCTGAAAGCAGATTTAGTTTGACCGAAGAAGGCGATGGTTTGTTGCAAGCAGACGAACAAGATGTCGATGCTATTGCAGAGGAAATGAATTTAATGGATGCTGATGAGGTAAACTTTGTTGCTCCTGAAGGTGAGACAGTTGTTGTTAACCCAATAGAGGAAAGCAATTCTTTAGAGACATTAACTGATGAGGACGTAAGAGAGTTAGGATTCGAAAGCACCGATGAAATGGTACAACCATTAGAGTCTTTTGAAGGTATACCAATGATTACAGGTATTAGTGATATTGCTGCAGGGGGGACTATTTCTGATGCAACAGGTCAGCCTATGAATGCTAAGGGTGGTGTTATGTTTAATGCATTGGCTAAGGTTAAGGCTGCTTGGGCAGGTGTAGAGCGTTCAAAGTCAGAGACTCAATATAAAAAAGCAGTAGAACTATACAATAAAAACAAAGGTTTATTTGAAAGACTTTGGGAGGAAGGAAGAATCCCTAACGGTCACGTACCTATGGCGATTGTCCGTATGTCTGATGACGCAGTAAACTCTAACGAGATTGTATTTAGATACTTATCTCCTGAAGTAAAGGCTCAGCCCGAGGCAAATCAAAAGGCAGCGTTAAATGATGTCGTATCCAATCTGAAAAATAAAAAGGCTCCACAAAATAAACGCCTATTAGATTTCATAGCAAGGAAAGACATCTCCACATTGGGGCAGTTGCTTGACGCTATTGTTCAGGATGCAAATCTTCGTGCAAAAGGCGATGTTAAAAGCACACTTACATTAGACGAAAGAGCAGCAATGTTCTCGGAACTATCCACTGCTCCGGGTGTAAAGACTCCTAACAAGGCGTACTTAAAATCACTTTATGAAGGTGCGCCTAAAAATAACTCAACACTTTTTACTGCTGACAATATTTACAACGCCATTGGAGAACCTTCAATGATGAAGACTAAGAAGGGAGACATTGTTTCTATCGTTGGTATTGATGTAATAAATGGAGGAGTGATTGATATCGACCACCAAAACTATGGTACAGGACCAAAGGGTAGATTAATTGCCTTAGTGAAAAATCCAACTAATGGTATAAATGTATTCCCCACTTGGAGGGCTAAGGCAAGCAGGGTATTTAAACCGAATAAAGCGGGCAAACGACCAAGTGATTTACAAGTTTCGGGTCAGACTATGGGTACTGCTGCATCAGACTTGGCGTTCCAAGGAGATAGACCAACTACAGTGATGACAGACTTTCAAATCTTGTTAGGCAAGTTGAAGTTTGCATTCCCTGATGTTGCCGTTGCAACTTCTATTGAAGAGTTCAATGATATCCTTCAGCAGCCCGGTGTAAGAACAAAGGTTTCTGAGGGCAAGGTTATTCTTGGTATGACCAAGGATGGAAAGATATTCCTAAACCCTGAGAGAGAATCATTGGCTACTCCTATTCACGAGTATGGTCACATTTGGATTGACTACTTGCGTTCTAAAGCAAGCGGTGAAAAAGGAAGTGCCTTATTAAAGAGAGGCTTGAAGTTGGTTGAGAATACTCAAGCACTAAAAGATGCCATTGCAAAATACGGAGATACTAAACTTGCACGAGAAGAGGCGTTGGTAGAACTTATGGCTACCAAGGGAACTACAATTATTGAAGCATCTAAGAAGTCTCAATTCAAGGAGTGGATGAACGCCACCTTTAAATACATTAAAGAGAAGTTCACTACATCTGATGAGTTGGCTACAGATGCTATTAAGAAAATGTCTCTTGATGAATTTATCAAT
>Ga0206130_10000584_pt1 | contig 60218 bp, 30 predicted proteins | sample Helgoland_Spring_9_FD_148637 | JGI IMG/M metagenome (GOLD analysis project Ga0206130, IMG submission 148637) | Pelagic subsurface seawater microbial communities from Kabeltonne, Helgoland, North Sea - Helgoland_Spring_Bloom_20160512_1 | ecosystem: Environmental > Aquatic > Marine > Epipelagic ... | reverse complement strand
TGTCAATCCGGTTGCTCCAGTCCATCCAGTAGAGCCCGTTTCTCCAGTCATTCCAGTCCAACCAGTAGATCCAGTCAATCCGGTTGCTCCAGTCCATCCAGTAGAGCCCGTTTCTCCAGTCATTCCTGTCAAACCAGTCGATCCAGTCCATCCGGTTTCTCCTCTATCACCTTTAGATCCACAAATTCCCGTATCACCTTTACCTCCACAAATTCCAGTATCGCCTTTATCTCCCTTAGGTCCATCATTTCCAGTATGACCTCTAGGACCTATTTGTCCATCACTTCCAGTAGCTCCATCAGCACCCTTTAATCCAATTGGACCGATAGAACCCTTTGGACCTGCTAAACCATGAATACCTTGTTGTCCTTGAGGACCTCTTTCGCCTTGGATACCTTTTTCTCCTTTTATTCCATCTATACCTTGTATACCTTGTTTTCCAGTTGCTCCGGTAGTACCTAAAAACACGGATTCTCCAGAATCAAAAAGTTCACCTACGATTACTTTTTGAGGAAGAACTAAAGTATCAATATCATTAATTTTTTTAGTAGTTAATTTTAAGTTCCCTATCGAAATACTACCATCTGAAAAATGTCCTTCCTTTGCCCATATATCAGAAAAAGACTTATCTTTACTACCTAAAGAATATCTTCTATTACGATTTGGGATAATATTTTGATCAATAATCCCTGTAAAATTACCAGAAGGCCCTGTATCACCCTTTGCCCCGTCTTTTCCATCTTTACCATCGTTACCATTAAATCCCCGTTCACCTTGTATACCATCTCTTCCATCTAAACCATCTTTACCATTTTTCCCATCTCTACCATCTCTTCCATTTATTCCAGGAGGACCACCAGGTCCATCATTTCCAATTGGACCTGGTCTGAGATAATTAGAAAAAGGATGGGCTGCCTGTAATGGTTTTATATTTGTATCTTCTGAATTATTCATAAATTATATATATATATTAAGAATAATTTAGTACTATAAAATTTAAAAATTAAGTATATATTTCAAATATAATTATATTACTTTATATATATTTTACCAAATTTTTTATTTAGTGAAATTTAATTTTTCTTTTTTTAATTTTTTTTTATTAGGTGGGTATCGTGTAGTCCAATTCATACATTTTTTTATAATCTAATGTTATATCAAAAACCTCTTTTGAAACTAAACCAAATCCTCCAATAGGTTGCAGTTTAAAACACATATAATTATCTATATTACTTGTAGCACGAAAAGTCCACCCCTGTATCACATCTGATCTTAGATTATTATTATTAAAAATCTTTCTATAATAGGATTTACATGAAATGGCATCTTCCATCCAATATGTACAATTTTCTAAAGATGAGTGAAGATTAAGATCTTTCCATCCGACATGATCAATTTCTGGATTAAAATCTTTATGACCATATATTTTAAGTACAATATCTAAAAAAGAATCATTTTGCGCATATAATGGATTTATAATTGATTCTGGAACTAAAGTATCTCTTAACCATATAGTGAATTCATTAACAGCATATGGTGTTACACCTATATTAAAAATTAAAGCTTTGTTATCCCATGTGCTTCTTCCTGCTCCATCCGATATTAATCCAGAATTTTGATCCCCTTCATGTAATATTCCATCAAAAGTTATTGATTGTTTTCCATATTCACTATTACTTGTTATATTAATAAGTTCTGTCCTATTTTTAGCATGTTTCAATGATTGAACTAAAAGTGCGAGATTAGGTACGTATCTTCTGTAATTACTGATATAAGTTTTTTCAGTTTTATCAGAAGAAAAAGTTTTGTTTATAAGTGGAGTAGAATCATCAATTATTTCTCTTATTTTTGGTTCTATGCTTGCATCAGTAAGAAAATTGGAATCATCTTCTAAATCACTAATTTTAGTTGGAATATCTGAAACAGTAGCAAAATTTGCATCATTCGTCAATTCACTTGTTTTTGTTGTACCAGTAGGCCCAATTAAACCTTCATCTCCCTTACTTCCTTTTTCTCCAGTATCTCCTTTATTGCCAGTATAACCCATGTCACCTTTGATCCCTGTTAATCCTAATTCTCCTTTATTACCATTAGCTCCTTTATCTCCTTTAAAAGCTGCGGCACCAGATTCACCTTGATCTCCTTTTTCGCCAATATCACCTTTATTACCATGATTACCTTTTAAACCAATGGGACCTAAAGAACCTCTTATACCACTAGAACCGGATGCACCTTGTGGTCCGGGAGGGCCTCTAATGCCATTATCACCTTTCTCTCCTTTATTCCCTTCTAATCCAGTATCTCCTTTTAATCCTTGGGGTCCAGTAGCACCTAGTATTTGAGATTCTCCTAATAAAACATTTTCAGGTAAAATTAAAGATTCATAACCATCAACTATTTTAGTAAATAATCTTAAATTTCCAATATTTAAATTACCTCCTAATAGGTTAGCTTCTTTTGTCCATATATTAGAAAATGCGAAATCACTATTACCTAATGAATAACCTCCTTTTAGAGATCCATCAATATTTGGTATTATATTATCAGAAATAGAATCTGTAAAGATAGCTGATATACCTGGTTCACCTTTAATCCCTTTTTCTCCATTAATACCTGATCGACCTTGTGTACCTTTAGGTCCTTGTAAACCATCCTTTCCAGGTTTTCCGTCTTTACCATCAATTCCATTTCTACCATCTTTACAATATTTATTAATTGACGTATTTTTTATATTATTATTAAAAAATGGTTGTGAGTATCCACTCATAATATAATATATATGTAATATTATAGTATGAAAAATAAAAATTTATTTTACAATAAAATAATAGATCCGGAAACCAATATTCAATATAAAATAAAATCAAAAATGGGTTTAAAATTGCTAAAAAAATATTTAAGATACTATAATATAAATAATAATTTTAATTTAAAATGTCCAGGATATATAATTTTAGATATAAATTCTCCTACATGGACTAATAATCTATATAATTATTTTATGCTGTTATATAAAAAATATTTAAAAAATGGTATTAAAAAAGATATTAAATATAATTTGAATTGTTGTCCTTTTATCTTTTTTAGAAGTAAATTACTGAAAAATAATAAAATTAAATTAATATTTAGTATATTACTGGATAATTACTTTAATTCTAATACAAAATGGGATGATTTAAAAACGGAAGATACTATAATATTAAATAAAAATGTTATTATTAAAACAAATAGTTTATATAATAATAGTAATATAAATACTATAAAAAAGAGCACTTCAAGTGATTGTACTTCAAAGACATATACAGTTAATTATCTTTCTTATCATAATGTATTTGTAAAAAATGCAGGTAATAATTTGTCTGAATATATTTTTAAATTAGGAATAGGGACAATAAGTTACAATGATTTTTCAGTTTTATTTAAATATTTAATAGAGAAAATGAAATATACAAAAGGATATACTTTAAATAATCATAATATGGATGTTAGTTTATTACATTTTAAATATACTACTTAATTTTTTTATTTTACGATTTATTATGGTACTAACTACCTTAATTTATAAATAATATGGTTGAATTTTATAATTTTAAGGACTTAAATTATAGATTGTTACTGAGTATATGAGGTTCAAAAAAAACCGAAAAAAGTTCCCCTTCTTTTTCGTTTTCATTTTCAAATTTTCCAAAATAAAATTTCTCTCTCTGGAATTAAAAAAATTCTTAAAATTCATAATTAATCATAAATAAATTATGATTTTATTAAATTTAGTTATTTAAAAAAATATTATCTAAAGATATTATATGACCTTGAAATATGTTTGTAATAGATGCGGATATAGTACTAATATAAAATGTAATTTAATAACACACTTTGAAAGGAAGAAACAATGTAAAGCAATATTAAATGACTTCGATACAAACTCCTTAAAGTTGCAGGTAATGGATGAAAAAACACATTGTAAACCATATGTCAACTCAATTGTCAACCATATGTCAACAAAAAATAATAATTTTATGATTAACAATAATACAAATTTAAATACTAAAGGAAGATATCTATGTAAATATTGTAATTTAGAGTTTAATACTAGGCAATCGAAATCTAGACATGAATTAAAATTTTGTAAACAAAAAAAAGAAATAAATAATAAAGTAGCTTTATTGTTATTAGAAGAAAAATTAGCACAAAAAGATAAAGAAATGGCAAAAAAAGATAAAGAAATGGAAATTCTTATAGGATATACTAAAGAACAAATGGATTTTATGAAAAAGCAAATAGAAATACTAATGAAAAAAGCTGCAAATAATACAACTAACAATAATGACAACAGCACTAACAATACAGATAATAGTATAACAAATAATATAGATAATAAACAGATAAATATTAATATAAACGGTTTTGGTAAAGAAGATCTAAGTTACCTTACAGATAGATATTTTAGAGAGTTATTTAATATACCATTTTCAGCAATAACAACATTAGTAGAAGAAATCCATTTTAATCCTAAAAAGCCGCAAAATTGGAATGCTAAAATACCTGATGACAAGACTTCGAAAGCCTTAATATACAATGCTGAAAAGAAGATGTGGGTTAAAAGAGAAAAGAAAGAGGTAATAAATGATATGGTTGAAAGAAGTTATAATATGTTAGATACAAATTTTGAAATACAAAAAGAAGCTAAAACTTTGGATGAAAAAGGTAAAAGAAAGTTTGAAAACTTTATGAAAATTTATGATAAAGGTAATAAAGAATTAGATAAACGTTATGAAACAGAAATAAGAGAAAAATTAATGAATTATAAAGAATACCATACTAAATAAAATTTTATATCATATTAACGCAGAATGCGTGTAATTTTATAATGATTAATATATATATATTTATATATTTATATATTTATAAATGACTATCAAAATATCAGAAAAGGATATATATGATTCAAATATTAATATTTTTGGAAATTGGATAAATAATGAACAGGAAGTTTTTACAGATCCATTTAAATATTGTATTATTGAAAATTTTCTAGAAGATAATTATTATGAAAAATTAAAAAAAATTTATCCAGAAAAACCTAACAATCATTTTTGGAAATATGAAAATCCTTTAGAAGTAAAATATGCACTTGATGATATGAATATAATAAATAATGATATAAAAAATATATTTTATGCTTTGTCACATGATATTTTAATTACTAAATTTAAAAAAATATTTAATATTGAAAAATTAGAACATGATAAATTTTTACATGGAGGTGGTTTGCATATAATGCCTAAAAATGGCAGACTAAATATGCATCTTGATTATGAGAAACATCCCATTCTTAATAAACAAAGAATGTTAAATATTATTTATTTCGTAAACGAATATTGGGAAGAGAGTTGGAAAGGAGATCTTCAATTTTGGAATAAAGATATGGAAAAATGCGTAAAAAAGATATTTCCAAAAAAAAATCGTGCTGTTATTTTTGAAACCATAGAAAATAGCTGGCATGGAGTACCAGATAAAATTAATTGTCCAGATGACGAATATAGAAAAACAATAGCTTATTATTATTTATGCCCACTTTCTAATAGTTCAAATAAAAATAAATTAGGTGCTAATAGTAATGGATTTAGAGAAAAAGCATACTATATTAAAAGACCAAATGATATATATGATGAAAAAATAGAAAAATTATATGATATAAGACCATATCGTCGAATTACAAGTAAAGATATGAAAGAAATCTGGCCTGATTGGAATATAAATATTTAAAAAAATTCACAGGTTCATTAATTATTTATATATTATATATAATGTTTTTAGAAACATACGTAATAATATATTATTCAATAATATCACTAGGTATTTTAACAGATATTATTAATGAAAATTTTTGTTATAATAATAATCCATACAAAAATTATTTCAGAAGGTCATCTAAATTTTAGTAATTAATTTATATATTATTCTCTTCCCCATTCTAATTCATACATTGCTCCCATTACTACATCAAACCCATGCTGATGATAAGTGTGTCTAGACTGACCTGAATGACATTTAAACATATAATGTCTATAATATTTTGTTGAGTCTTGTGACCATTGTAATTTTCTATAAACAAGTCCACCAGAACCATTAAAATTAATTCCACTGTCTCCTGAATTTGGAGTCCATGTCGACCAATTATTCCATGATTCTGAAGCTAATTCAATCCAATCAGCTTTATTATCAGAACCATATACTTTAAAAATTGCATCATAGGAACCAGTTTCCCAACTTTCAACCATATAAAATGTATTCCAATTAAATCCATATGTTATATGTGTAAATATTAATGCCCCTCCTTCACGTAGATAATAATGATAATTGCCTTCTGTACCATTAGTTCCACCTCCAGAACCACGTTTACCATTAAATAGATTAGAAATAGCGTTTGAATCTTTAGAAAAACAACAATTTTCTACAATTACATCACGTCTTATCCCTCTTCCATAACCATTTGGATCAGTCGTGCTCATATCTAAAGTTTGATAAGAGCTACTAGACGCACCACCACCACCACTTGATTCACCTATTGTTATTACACCTTGATTAGACCAAATTCTATTAGGATACGACCCATCATAGGCTGTTGGGAGGGATGATAAGGGAAGTTCAACTGTACTGGCGTTAATAAATAGCTCCCCTTCCGTTGAAGATGTCGGAATCTTACCTACAAACAGGTGGTTGGTATCTCTACCTAATACGAAACGGTCATCTCCTTGTACACTCCCGCCCTGACCGTTGTACATCACCTTAGAACCAATAAAAATATTTCCACTTCCTGAGCAACTCCACCCGGTCTCATTTCCCAGGAAAGTGTTATTGCTTCCGTACCTCGTTCCCCCACCGCCAGAATTGTATCCCACCATGACCGAGCTGCTCATTTGAAAACTAATCCCCGCAAGAGACCCGATGCAGACATTTTTACCAGGGCTATTGTTTGTTATATCGTAATGTGCTCTGTATCCGAGTGCTGTAGTATGCTGGGGGCTATTGTTATTTCCCAATGCTTCATTTCCAACGGCAATTGTTGACCAATGGGGTTGAACATTAGGTACATCTGAGTCATCAACATACTTTTTAGAAACGAGCTGACCATCAGCGTCGAATGTTGTCTTCGAGGTAATAATATGACTTGCGATACTTTGATCTGTTGTGGTTGTGGTAGACAGACTAGAATCAGAACTGGATCCTTCATCGCCCGAGGTAGCGGCAGCATCATCATTACTAGATTCAGTATTTAAAATAACAGCTCCAGAATAGTCTCTCTCATAAGATTTTTTATAATCAAATGTAATGTCGTAAACAGGTGATAATGTAAAACCAAAATTTATCCAATATTTATTATAATTTTCAATGTTAGAATTGCATTTAAATATAAATCCTTGAGGATATAATTGATCATACGCACCCCATATTAATCCTTTATCGGCTATTGCTTCTACTAACCATATAGTAGAACCTTCATTAAGACGTTTCCAAGTTCCATTGTTAATATTTGTAGCATTTGAATCATTAGAACCATAGATCTCACATATTTTTGTTCTAAAATTGTCATTTATAGTACCATTCGTAACCATTTGAGTCCATATAGTAAACTCATTAATAGCATATTTTTCATCATCATTAAAGCTCCATCCACAAGAACTCATACTATTTGATTGATTTCCAATTTGTCCATCAAAAGTTACGGTATTTCCACTTAACATTGAAATACAACTATTTCTATTAATTTTACCATATAATTTATCTTTTGGAAATTTAGGAGTATATGAAAGAGCTAATTGTCCAATTTCAGTAGTAGAAGTATCATATTGAGAATTAGTTATGTCAGTATAATCACGTTCATGTATTTTTTTGTAATCAAACGTAATAGCTTTTATATTAGGAACACTCCATCCCCAATCGATACAATATTTATTATAATTATTTATATTAGTAGTGCATCTAAATGTAAAGCCATGAGGATATAATTGTGAATTTTCACTCCAAGTTAAAGATTTATCGGTAATAGCTTCTATTAAAAATACTGTAGAATTTTCATTTAGACGATACCATGTTCCTGTAGATATATCTGTAGCAGTGGAATCATTTGATCCATATATTTTTGGAATTTTAGTTCTAAAATTATCAGAAACAGATCCTTGAGTATCATAATGAAGCCATAATGTAAATTCATTGATAGAATATTTTTTAAAATTATTAAACATCCAACATAAATATTGGGCATTTTGCGAATTACTTTTTCCTATAATTCCATCAAAAAAATATGATTGCCCAGATCCATTTAAAATAGTTACTAGGGAAGAAGTATCTACAGTACCATATAATAATGATCGATTAAACATAGGATTAAATGATATTGGGAGTCCACCACTTGTTCCTTCATTAGTCATAATAGCAGCTAAAGGATAATCTCGTTCATGAGTTTTGTTATAATTAAAAGTAACATCAAAAAAAGAATCAACATTAAAACCAAAATCTATCCAATATCTATTATAATTATTAATATTTGTGGTACATCTGAAAGTAAATCCCTGTGGATATAATTGTGAATTAGTATTATTAAGTAGTGCTTTATTTCCTATACATTCAGCTAACCATGTAGTAGCTTCATCATTTAATTGATACCATATACCATTTGATATACTTGTTGAAGTATTATCATTAGTTCCATATATTTTACATATTTTAGTCAAAAAATTATCAGTAGAAGAACCTGTTGATGAGTATTGAAGCCATATAGTTAATTCATTTATACAATATTTTTTATTATCATTAAAAGTCCATCCGACCGAACTAGAACTATTATTTTGATTACCAATTTGTCCATCAAATAGAATAGAATTACCAGATAGCATTGAAAGACAAGTTGTTCGATCAATTTTACCATATAATTTATCTTTTGGAAAGTCGGGAGTAAAGTTAAGTTTTACAATATCAGGTCCTGGTAAAGGTTCATTAGGGTCTTTCCACATCCAGCTTCCTACACCAGTAGAAGTCAATACCAAACCAGATTTTGTAGGAGCTATAATAGCATTTTCTTGTTTAGTGTCTATATATTCAATTGTATATAGCATATCTAATTTAATAGATGGAGTTTCTTCTAAGTCACCAATATTCCAATAGGAATCATCAGCTGGAGTGTTAATAGCAATTCTGGACATCATTGGTGTACAATTGGATGGCTCGGATGAAGATGAAGATGATATCTGATATCTGATAATTACTATACCAGAACCACCTAGTCCACCACCCCTTGGACCAGAACCACCACCACCACCACCACCTGTATTATCAGCCCCATTTGTAGCATCATAAGAATCATTAGCACCATTTCCACCACCACCAGTACCCCCACTTCCAACAGGATTATAACTACCTCCTCCTCCTCCTGCATAAATTACTGCAGTTCCAGTAATAGAATTAGAAATTCCATTTCCTCCATGGCGTACTTCGCCCGCGCTTCCTGCACCCCCACCACCACTTCCATAACTACCGGAACCTCCATTATTTCCTTGTCCAGTCGTGGAAGATCCGCCTGTTCCACTATGACCAGAACCACCACCGGAACCACCAGTTCTACCTGTTGCATTACCATTTCCACCTCCTCCTCCACCTCCAATTGCTACTATATTATCAAATGAAGAGTCAGTACCATCACCACCAACAGCTCCACCAGATCCCCCACTTGTAATTGACGTACCTCCATCACCTACTACAATTTGATATTCTTGAGCTAATACATTTAAGGAAGTTCCTCCGAAATTAGTTAATAATCCTCCTGCTCCTCCTCCTCCGCCATAATAACGACCACCGCCACCACCACCAGCAACAATCAAATATTCAATTGCTATATTTTCAGTAAATGTAATGGAAGATGTTCCAACATTTTTAAATTCATGAACTTTATATGTAATATTATTATCAGTTATATTATATGTGATACCAGATGATTGTTGTTGTGATGAACCAGAACCTGAAATTAAATATGGAGAAACATTTGGACAATACATCATCCATATTCCAAAACTTGTTTCAGGTATTTTTGAAACCCACTGCTCTTTAGTATATTCTGAACCCGCTCCTAATGTATCATTTTTTAAAATTGAATGAGAACCAACAAGATGATGTGTTTTTCCAGCACTATTATTAGCTCCTGAAAATTCAAAATCACCAATAAATGTCCAATTATTATTATTATATTTAAAAGTCTCAACTTGTTTTTGTGGTGGGGGAGTAGCATCCGTATTTTCTATATATACAGGTGTATTATCTGTAAATATATCAGTAGAATTAATAGTACTTTCAATTGAATCATTGAAACTCCAATGAGCTATTATACCAGACATATTATTAGGTGTAGGTGAAGGATAATATCTTTGACTATACAATTCATAAGCTAAAGAAGATGATATAACTTCATTAAAAATATATAATTGGTCTATATATCCACTAAATGCTCCAGGGAAATATCCATCAGTTTGTCTACCTATTGAAAATTTAGTATCTCTCGGATATGTAATTCCTGATACAGGTAATGATACAGTACCACCTTCCGCTGGTGTTAAAGTTTGTTCTACATTATCTATATAAATCTTAAAATCAGTATTATTTTTAGTAATTAAAATATGATACCATACATTACTTAAAATGCTATTTGTAGGAGTTTGTCTAGTATATTGACCATTTCTATTCGCACTATTATCACCAGAACACCATGTTATACAACTAGTATTATTACCATTATAATTATCATTACCTAAAAATACTACCCATCCGTATTCATTCCCACTAAAATTAAATCCTTGATTCAATATATTCCCTCTATTTCCTGTAGGATATATCCACATACTTATAGTTAATGTATTAGATAAAGAACTACCCCAAGATGGATTGTTAATAGCTAAATCAGTCATCTGTAAATATTTTTGATCTTCAATTGTAGCTGTATCAGTTTCAGTTACATCTTCCATATATTTAGGATGTCTTGGGTGTTGACTTGCAACGGTATTACCATCACCTAATAATGTTAGATTATTAGTAGCCCATAATTGAAATCTAAAAGATTCTTCATAGGAATGTTGTTCGGTTGTACAGAAATTTAGACTATTAAAGACCTTTTTATTAGGCTCTCTCCAACACCATGTAGCACCATCACCCCAAGGATTATGAGATAGTGTAAAACTAGCTTCAGTTACATTGAAAAATAATATGGATGCTTCATCTCCTGTAACTTGACCTGATACTAATGCCTGACAAATATCCTCAGTATTTAAATTATTAGCACTTATCTGTGTAGTTCCTGAAGATTTCCATGTATCCCAAGAACTTTCATTTGAAGGATCCGTAGGAGCTGTCGATTTCCAATCTATTTCAATATTACTTCCAGATCTTGTATAATAAACCCAATATCTTACATTACTTGAACTACTCATTGCTCCCCAACCACTTGTATTAAGCATATTACCACCTACAGTTCCTTGATTATTATATCCCGTATTAGCACCTCCATATAAATAAGGACCGTTCGCATCACCAACCTTGCCATTAAAACTTGTTTCATCTACATTTGGTCCATAATATATAGCAACTGCTGTATATTGGGCTTTAATTGATAATCCTATTTTGAAATCTCCTTCTATTATATCAATACCAATTGTTTCATAAGGAGAAGCACTACTAATTGAATGTGTCGAACCATCTTGTCTCAACCACGTACTTGGTCCAGGATTTCCTGATGAATAATAAGGATACCATGTTAATCTATTAGAAGATATTTGTCCTGAAATATGATATGTAGTAGGATGAACAAAACCAATATTTTTAGTTGTTGTTGTAGTTGTATTATATATAGCATTACCTAAATTAATACCCTTTCCGCTTTGAATAGTATTCCAAATCAATGTCCCGTCTGTAGGCAAATTATAAGTTTTAGTCATATTATAATTTTCTGTTTCAGATGAAAACATACCTCTTCGAACTGGATTTCTTATTGTGTTTGATGAAAAAGTTATATCATTTATATCGGTTAAAGACCCACTAACTATTCCTGATCCAGATGAAGCTGTGTTCATACTAGTGCCATCTGAAAAATTTAAATTATTAAGTGTGAGGTCACCATTGCATATAGTATCTGAATTAAATATTATACTGTGACTATCACTTGCTTGTGTTTTTCCAATTTTAATTAAATCTGAACTCAGACCATTTTGTCTAACACTTAATTCTAATGTACCATAATCATCAGAATTTTTTGTTGTTTTTATATCTGAAAAAACTTCAGATATACTAGATGGCACAGAATAATACTCTACTTCGTGAAATACTGTTGCTTGTTGACCGTTACCTCCAATTGATTCTATAACTATAGCATAATACATATAAGCTGTTGTATTATTTGAATTGAATGTTTCTAGATGACCATTTCCACTATTATATGTCATATGTGTACTAGATGAATGTAGTTGTATCCAATTTATATCATCATTTGATGCTAAAATTTTCCAAGAATCCGGAGCCTGATTATCAAAACCACTTCTTCCAATTATCTTAATACTTTCAAACGCAACTGCAGTTGACATTTCTAATTTAAGCCATTCACCGTTCACACTACCAAGACTATTTGATCCAAAATAATTATTATCAGTAGTTGTATTATGATATGCATTATTTGAATGCCAACCAGTAGAATTATCTCTATCAAATACTTTGTATCTATCATAATTTGGAGTATAAGCATTAGTTGATCCAGTTACTGTATATGTAATACCATCTACAGTGGATGAATTACTGGATAATTGAGGAGGATATCGAACACTAGAAGCTACATTCAATTGCCCTTTAGTTATATAATTTCCAATAATAATAGTTCCAGAGTTTATATTAGTGGATTCTAAATGTAATTGTGGATTACCAGGACATTTATTTACTATATTACTTGTTGTAGTTGAATTACTATTTAAGGAAATTGATTCAGTTGCTTCAAAATCTAATATACTATTACTCCATTCTAAATTATTATTAGAATTAACTTTCAAAAATTTATTAGATTGACTATCATAATTAGGTAAAAATATATTTGGACCGACAGACCCTTGAACAATTAAACCATTATAATTCCATAATTGACTTGTAGAAGAATTTGGTTGAGTTGTAGGCAAATTATCAGAAAGGTGCACTTCATCAGCATTTATCTTTAAACTTCTTACATTATTATAACCCCCTAAAGTACCATCCAATAAATATGGACTTCCGTTATTATTCCAAAATGATGTTGATGTATTATCTCCAACTAAAAATTTATTAGTTCCAGAGCGTTGAGCGCTGTTAGTAGCATAAGTATGAAATCCATAACCTGACCCCATTACATTTTTACCAAAACCTATACAATTGTTAGCTGATGCTCCTCTAAAAGCATATCTACCTAATCCTATTGTTCCCGTTACAGAACCTCCATCACCAGCAGACTCTCCAGAAAGGAAATTGTCTGTTCCTGTTACACTTTTTCCAGTATTATGTCCAATATAAGTGTTTCTCACTCCGTTTGCTCCTAATCCGGCGGCTATTCCGATACATGTTGATGCTGTTCCTAAATTTGCGCTACTTCCTGCTTGATAACCTAAACAAGTCAGTTCATGAGACGAATTTGTTCCGTTTCCTGCTCCAAAACCAATAAAAGTGCTTTTATTACTCATACTTGTAGGTGTTTGAGATCCAAATCTTACAGGGTTTAAACTTAGTTTTGTAGAAAGTTGATTTGTTCCACTAACAGATGTAGTTGTTAAAAATAAATCTTCTGTAGTGGAATTAGGAATAACAGGTATATTTGGCTTATTATTTAAACTATTATAATCAACTGCTGTTTCAGTCCCTTGTATTAAGGCACCTGTAGATGATTTCCAAATATGATTTGAACCAGGGTCTATTGTAGGCAAAGTTCCAAAAATAATATTATCTGCATTTACTTTAAATGTTGCACTTGAAGAACTATTAGCCATTGTACAATCTAAAAGTATTCCTCTACCATTATTTCCTACCATAAATTTATCATTATTAGTATTATTGAGTCCTACACTACTTCCTATATAAATACATCTGTCAGCACTAGAATTTTGACCTGCTGTCTCTCCTATATATATACAATGTTCATTTCCAACCGTATTTGGGGCAACCGAGCCTCCTACATATCCTGCCATACGACCTATATAAATTGATTTAGCTGATTTATTACTATAACCTGTATAATTTCCTAAACCTACTGAATTATTTCCACTACCTTGTTGGAGTGCGGACCTACCTATAGCTATACGTTCGTTATTTTGAGATAAATATCCACTCCAATAACCTATATTAACACAATTTGTTCCATTACTTGCTTGACCAGCGCTGGCTCCAAATGATGAGCAACCTGTATTTACTGTGCTATTTACTCCCATTGCTGTCTCTTCATTTGTAATTCCCATATTTGGAAAATTTAGCTCATTTGAATTTATAGTACAGATAGTCGTTTCACCAGAACTTAATAATGATTGTTTAGTATCTATTTGAGTTTGTATATCAGAACTAACGTTGGATAAATAGCCTATGTGTGTGTTTGATACTCCTGATACAATATCTTGTTTTGTATTTAAATTAGTTATTGTTGCATATGTATTAGCTGCGTCTGATGATGATAACTTTGTTCCAATACTTGTTGTAACACTTGATGCAAAATTAGCATCATTTCCTAAAGCATCTGCTAATTCCTTTAATGTATCAAGAGCCGCTGGTGCTGTTCCAACAACTGTTGCTATCTTTGTATCTACTCCATTAGAAGTTATAAAATCACTATCATTTGTTAATTGACTTGTTGCTGTTGGCAATGATGAAGATGTTATATATCCCGAACCATTTGTTAATTCATTATTATTTGTAGGTATAGTAGGTTTATTACTTAGATTATTATAATCTACTGCTACTTCTGAACCCTGCATTAAGGCACCCGTAGATGATCTCCATAATTTATTAGAACCCGGATTAGATGTAGGTAAACTATTAATTTTTATATCATTACTATTAATTATAAGAGATTGATTTCCAGAATCTGAATTCATTGTTCCTTCTATTAATGAAGTTGTAGTATTATTACCTATTCTTAAATAGTCTGATTCAGTTTTTCCTTGACCTTGATTTTTACCAATATACACATTTCTATTACCTGATGCGTTTTCACCGGAATAAGCACCTAAGCAAGTATTAGTAATACCTGATAAATTTTTTCCCGAATAAGGACCTATAAATGTATTTCTACAATAATTACCATTAGCAGTGCTAGAGGAACCTGCATCATAACCTATAGCAACTGATTCCCATTGGCTATCTGAAGATCGCATTGCATTACCTCCTACTGCTGTTATTCGATAATTCTTGTTGGAACTTGTTAAATTATAACATGTTTCATAACCTATAGCAATACAACCAACTGCATATTCCGACTGACATAGTGCTCTATACCCAAAACCCGAGGAACCATCACAATGCGACTCTTTTCCTGCAAAATGTCCAACAAGTGTGCTTCTTTTACTTTTATATGAGCTACCAGATACCTGACTAGCAGCACCACAACCTATAATAGTAGATTCCTCTAAATTTTGGTTCGATCCTACATTTTCTACTGCTCTTGAACCTATTATTACCGAATTTCTGAAAACTGATTTATCTATTGGACAACCTATTCCTACTACATTTTTACCATATACATTAAAATGACTTGAATCAGGAGATATTTCTATCCTGGGAAAACTTAATATTTTTGTAGTATTATTTATTTCACTAACTAATGAATCTTCTGTATTAATCGACAATTCTGTAGGTTTATTACTTAAACTATTATAATTTCCATCAAACAATGATGGTAAATTGCTCAAACTATTGTAGTTTCCATCAAACAATGAAGGTAAATTACTTAAACTATTATAGTTTCCATCAAATAATGATGGTAAATTACTTAAATTATTATAATTTACAGGAACTTCCACACCTTGCATTATAGCACCTGTTGATGATTTCCATATTTGATTTGAACCGGGATCAGATGTAGGTAATGTGCCGAAAGTTATGGTATCAGCATTAAAATTTAATGTTTGACCACTAGATGTTCCAGAATCAGTCATTATACCATGGACAATAGGAAGGTTACCTCTACCTATACGGAGAATACTATCTTCTGTCTTTTCTTTTCCTTGTTCAAATCCTAGATATATGTTGTAGTCCCCATTATGGGATTGACCACTATATGCTCCAACCGCAATAGTGCGATGCCCATAACCGTCTTTCAGAGCGGAAAATCCGACTCCCACATTATCTCTTACACTACCGTAATTTTCTCCACAAAATGCACCTAAAAACACTGAATTTCCTTGATGCCATCCCCACGCACCGTTCGCTGATTTATATCCTACCGCAGTTGTTTGCCACATCTTATTTGCTCCCGACATCGAGTTATTACCAATAGCTACGAATCGAATATTATTATTGTTTCCGAGTGAGCTAGCAGCATTCGCACCAATAGAGACAAACTCTTGAGCATAGCCAGAAGAATTATACAAAGCTCTCTTTCCTATAGCAACACCACCATCATAGTCATGAGTATTACTTTCTGTTGTTCCACCAGCTGCTTGCCATCCAATATAGACTCTATTTTTTTGGGTCCCATCTCCTACTTTCATATTAGGAAATTGTAATTGATTTGAATTTATAGTGCATATTTCGGTATCTCCTGAAGTTAAAGTATTTTGTTTTGTAGATAAACTACTATTAACAGACGTTAATGTTGCGTATGTTGAAGCAGCATCTGTTATTGAAAGTTTAGTTCCTAAATTTGTAGTTATTGTAGCCGCATAATTTGAATCATTTCCCAACGCATCTGCTAATTCTTTTAAAGTATCTAAAGCTGCTGGAGCACTTCCTACTACATCGTTTATTTTTGTATCTACTTCTGTTATAGTAGCATATATTGATGCCGCGTTTGCTATCGATAATTTAGAATCAATTTGATTTTGTATATTAGATGTAGCACCATTTAAATATCCAACTTCTGTTGAAGTTATATCCGATACTACTACTTTTCCACTCGTATCTGATACTAAGGCTCTTGATATAGCTAAATTATCTGTAGCTATTGTTGTTCCTGCTCCTGTTAAATTATCTTGTTTATTATCAATTTGTGTCTGTATATTAGCTGTAGCATTATTTAAATATCCTATTTCGGTAGATGTAACATCAGATACTGCTACTTTACCTAAACTATCTGATACTAGGGCTCGTGATACACTTAAATCGTCGGACACAAGTGTAGTAGCAGCTCCTGTTAGATTAGATTGTTTAGAATCAATTTGTGTTTGTATGTTTGAGGTAGCGCCATTTAAATATCCAACTTCTGTTGAAGTTATATCCGATACTATTACTTTTCCACTCACATCTGATACCAAAGCTCTTGATATAGCCAAATTATCTGATACTATAGTAGTGGCGGCTCCTGTAAGGTTTGGTTGCTTAGTATCAAGTTGAGATTGTATTCCTGAAGTAACACCTTCTAAATATGCTAATTCTGAGGAATTAACATTTGATACAACTACCTTACCATTTATATCTGACACAAGAGCTTTTGATACACTTAAATTATTGGAAGCAATCGTTGTAGCAGCGCCAGTAATATTAGATTGTTTAGAATTCAATTGAGTCTGTATATTAGAATTAACACCTTCTAAATATTGTATTTCTGTTGATGTTATGTCTGATACTGTTACCTTACCATTAATATCTGAAATTAAAGCACGAGACTCAGTTAAATTAGTTGAAGCAATTGTAGTAGCCGCTCCAGTAAGGTTAGATTGTTTTGTGTTTATCTGTGTTTGTATGTTTGATGTAACATCATTTAAATATGCTAGTTCTGTGCTCGTTATATCAGAAACTACTACTTTTCCACTTGCATCTGATACTAAGGCTCGTGATTCTGTTAAATTGATTGAAGTTATTGTTGTAGCTCCTCCTGTTATATTTGATTGTTTAGAATCAATTTGTGTCTGTATTGCGGATGTTACTCCATCCAGATATCCTATTTCGGTTGATGTTACATCTGATACTACAATCTTCCCATTCGCATTAGATACTAATCCACGTGATTCTATAAGATTGTTTGAAATAATTGTTGTTCCTGCTCCTGATATATTGCTTTGTTTAGAATCAATTTGTGTTTGTATACTTGATGTAGTGCCATCTAAATATCCTAGTTCTGTTGATGTTACCTCTGATACTATCACTTTTCCACTAGTGTCTGATACTAGGGCTCGTGATGCTGTTAAATCTATTGAAGCAATTGTTGTTACTCCTCCAGTCAGATTTGGTTGTTTAGAATCAATCTGTGTCTGTATTGATGATGTTACTCCATCTAAATATCCTATTTCATTATCTGTTACACCAATTACTTTATTCTGTTTAGTATTTAAATCACTGTTAACTGATGTAATTGTAGCATATGTAGAAGTAGCATCAGTTATTGCTAATTTTGTACCTAAATTAGTTGTGATTGTAGCAGCATAATTAGCATCATTACCTAAAGCATCCGCTAATTCTTTTAATGTATCTAAAGCTACCGGAGCACTTCCAACAACATCATTAATCTTTGTATCAACATCTGTAATTGTAGCATATGTTAAAGCTGCATTTGTTGATGATAATTTAGAATCTAATTGACTTTGTATACTAGAAGTAACCCCATCTAAATAGCCTAATTCTGTTGATGTAACATCTGATACTATTACTTTTCCATTAGAGTTAGAAACCAAGGCTTTTGATGCTGCTAAATCTGCTGCTGCTATTGTTGTAGCAGCTCCTATAAGAGTTCCTTGTTTAGAATTTATTTGTGATTGTATTTCTGAAGTAACACCGCCTAAATATCCTATTTCGGTTGATGTTACGTTTGATACTACAACTTTTCCACTTGCGTTTGATACAAGGGCTCTTGACTCAGATAAATTACTAGAAGTTATTGTTGTTGCCGCTCCTATAATATTTGGTTGTTTAGAATCTATTTGAGATTGTATATTTGAATTTGCATCATTTAAATATCCTATTTCTGTTGCTGTAACATTAGACACTACTATTTTTCCACTTGCGTTTGATACCAAGGCTCTCGAGACTGTTAGATCAGCTGATGCTACAGTTGTAGCCGCTCCAGTTAAATTTGCCTGTTTAGCATTTATTTGAGTTTGTATTGCTGATGTAACACCATCTAAATATTCTAATTCTGTAGATGTTACATCTGATACTACAACTTTACCACCAGCATTAGATATCAAGGCTCTCGATTCTTTTAAATCTGATAATGCTATTGTTGTTGCAGCACCAGTCAAATTCGGTTGTTTAGAATCAATTTGTACTTGTATTGCTGATGTAACACCATCTAAATACTCTACTTCTGTTGTTGTTACGTCTGATGATGTTATTTTTCCATTACCATCTGATACTAATACTCGCGATACTGGTAAATTTTCTGATAGAATTGTTGTAGCTCCTCCACTAATATTGTTTTGTTTAGAATCTAATTGTGTTTGTATATCTGAAGTTACACCATCTAAATATCCTAGTTCTGTTACTGTCACATCTGATACAGTGACCTTACCACTGCTATCTGATACTAAGGTTCTAGATCCTGTTAAATTATTGGAAACTATTGTAGTAGCTGCTCCAGAAAGATTCGGTTGTTTAGAATTAATTTGTGATTGTAATGAAGATGTCACACCTTCCAAATATCCTAGTTCTGTAGAAGTAACATTAGAAACTACAACTTTTCCATCAGAATTTGACATTATTGCTCGTGAAGCAGTTAAATTATTATTTGTTATAGTGCTTGCTCCGCCAACTATATTAGATTGTTTTGAATTTATTTGATCTTGTATTCCAGATGATACACCATCTAAATATTCTAGTTCAGTAGTTGTTATATTTGATACCGCTATTTTACCATTTGTATTTGAAATCAATGCTCTTGATAAAGCTAAATCACTAGAAACAATTGTTGTTCCTGCTCCCGTTAAGTTATCTTGTTTAGAATCAATCTGTGTTTGTACACTTGATGTTACTCCATCCAGATATCCTATTTCTGTATCAGATACACCTGCCACTTTATCCTGTTTAGTATTTAGACCACTGTTAACAGATGTAATTGTAGCATATGTAGCGGCGGCATCCGTTATAGCCAATTTAGTTCCCAAATTGGTAGTAATTGTAGCAGCATAGTTCGCATCATTTCCTAAGGCATCTGCCAATTCTTTAAGTGTATCAAGTGCAGCTGGTGCACTTCCTACTACATCATTTATTTTTGTATCCACTTCTGTGATTGTTGCATAGGTTGATGCAGCATTTGTTACAGATAATTTAGAATCAATTTGATTTTGTATATTAGATGTAACACCATCTAAATGATCTAGTTCTGAAGTAGTGATATCAGATACAATTATCTTACCGTTTGTATTTGAAACTAAGACTCTTGATATTGTAAGATTATCAGTTGCAATTGTTGTTGCAGCACCAGTTAAATTAGGTTGTTTAGAATCAATTTGTGTCTGTATTCCAGATGTAACACCACTTAAATGATTTATTTCTCCTGAAGTAATATTAGATGCTACTATCTTACCATCAGTATTAGATACAAGTGCTTTTGATATTGCTAAATTATTTGATGCAATCGTAGTAGCTGCACCAGTCAAATTAGGTTGTTTAGAATCTATTTGTATTTGTATATTTGATGTAGTATTATTCAAAAATCCTAGTTCTGTTGCAGTAATGTCTGATATATTAACTTTTCCATCTCCATCTGATATTAAAGCTCTTGAAGAAGTTAAATCACTTGATGCTATTGTTGTAGCTGCTCCAGTTAAATTAGGTTGTTTAGAATCAATTTGTGTTTGTATACCTGAAGTAACATTGCTCAAATATCCTAATTCTGTTGCTGTTACCAAAGAAACATTAACTTTACCACTTGTATCTGAAACTAAAGCTCTTGATAAAGTTAAATTATCAGATGTAATTGTAGTCGCAGCACCAGTCAAATTAGGTTGTTTAGAATTAATTTGTGGCTGTATCGCAGATGTAACATTATCTAAATATCCTAATTCTACAGATGTAACATCTGATACTACTACTTTTCCATTTGCGTTTGATACTAAGGCTCTAGATTCTGTTAAATTGTTTGACGTTATTGTAGTAACTGCTCCAGCCAGATTATCCTGTTTAGAATCAATTTGTGTTTGTATATTTGAAGTAACATTATTTAAATATTCTAATTCTGTTGTAGTTATATCTGATACTACTACTTTACCATTTGAATCAGATACTAAAGTTCTAGAACTAGTTAAATCAGTAGATGCAATTGTAGTAACAGCTCCAGTTAGATTAGGCTGTTTTGAATCTATCTGTCCTTGTATATCTGATGTTACATCATTTAAATATCCTAATTTTGTAGTAGATATATTAGATACATTAACTTTTCCTGTACTATCTGATATCAGGGCTCTTGATTCTGTTAAATTATTTGAAGCAATTGAAGTTGCCGCTCCAGTCAAATTAGGTTGTTTAGAATCAATTTGTCCTTGTATATCTGAAGTTACATTATTTAAATATTCTAATTTTGTAGTAGTTATATTATTAGATACATTAACTTTTCCTGTACTGTCTGATACTAGTACTCTTGACTCAGTTAAATTATTAGAAGCTATTGTAGTAGCAGCTCCAGTCAGATTAGGTTGTTTAGAATCAATTTGTGTTTGTACACTTGATGTTACTCCGTCTAAATATGCTATTTCTGTATCAGATACACCTGTTACTTTATCCTGCTTAGTATTTAGATCATTAGTAACTGCTGTAATTGTAGCATATGTAGCAGCAGCATCCGTTATTGCTAATTTAGTTCCCAAATTCGTGGTTATAGTAGCAGCATAGTTCACATCATTCCCTAAAGCATCTGCTAATTCTTTTAGTGTATCTAAAGCTGCTGGGGCACTTCCAACAACATCATTTATTTTAGTATTTACTTCTGTGATTGTCGCATAAGTTGATGCAGCATTTGCTATCGATAATTTAGTATCAATTTGACTTTGTATGTTTGATGTAACACCATCTAAATAATCTATTTCTGTTGTAGTGATATTAGACGCAATTATCTTACCATTTGTATCTGAAACCAAGGCTTTTGATATAGTTAAATTATCAGATGCTATTGTAGTAGCAGCTCCAGTCAAATTAGGTTGTTTAGAATCAATTTGTGTTTGAATATTTGATGTAGCATTATTTAAAAATCCTAGTTCAGTTACTGTTATTGCTGACGCATTAACTTTTCCATCTTCATCTGATATTAAAGCTCTTGATTCTGTTAAATTATTAGATGCTATTGTAGTAGCAGCTCCAGTCAAATTAGGTTGTTTAGAATCAATTTGTGTTTGTATATTTGATGTAGTATTATTTAAAAATCCTAGTTCTGTTACAGTGATTGCTGATGCATTAACTTTTCCATCTCCATCTGATATTAAAGCTCTTGATTCTGTTAAATTGTTAGAAGCTATTGTCGTAGCAGCACCTGTTAAATTAGATTGTTTTGAATCAAGTTGAGATTGTATTCCGGAAGTTACACCGTCTAAATATCCTAGTTCGGATGAAGTTACATCCGATACTACTACTTTACCACTATTATTTGAAATTAAAGCTCGGGATTCTATTAAATCTGCAGAAACAATTGTAGTAGCCCCTCCAGTAATATTTGGTTGTTTAGAATCAATTTGATTTTGTATATTAGAAGTAGTATCATTCAAATAGCCTAATTCTGTAGTAGTTATATCTGAAACTACTATTTTACCATTAGAATCTGATACTAAAGTTCTTGATTCAGTTAAATTATTATTAGCTATTGTAGTAGCTGCTCCAGTTAGATTAGGTTGTTTAGAGTTTATTTGTGTCTGTATATTAGAAGATACATTATTTAAATGTCCTATTTCTGTCACTGTTATATCAGATACCGCAACTTTTCCTGTATTATCAGATACCAAAGCTCTTAATACTGTTAAATCATTAGAAGTGATTGTACTAGCAGCTCCTATAAGATTAGGTTGTTTAGAATCTAGTTGTACTTGAATATCAGAGGTCACATCATTTAAATATCCTAGTTTCGTAGAAGTTATATCTGATGCAACTACCTTACCGCTTGTATCAGAAATTAATGTTCTTGATATTTCTAAATTGTCAGATGCTATAGTAGTAGCAGCACCTGTTAAATTTGGTTGTTTAGAATCAATCTGAGGTTGTATAGCAGATGTAACATTATTTAAAAATCCAAGTTCATTCGTTGTTATAGCTGAAGCATTAACTTTTCCATCTCCATCTGATATTAAAGCTCTTGAAGATGTCAAATCATTGGATGCTATTGTAGTAGCAGCTCCAGTCAAATTAGGTTGTTTAGAATCAATTTGTGTTTGTACTTCAGAAGATAAATTTTTCAAATATCCTAATTCTGTTGCAGTTACCAAAGAAACATTAACTTTACCACTTGTATCAGAAACTAAAGCTCTTGATATAGATAAATTACTGGATGCTATTGAAGTTGCAGCTCCAGTTAAATTAGCTTGTTTTGAATCTAATTGTGTTTGTAAAGCAGATGTGACACCATCTAAATATCCGATTTCATTATCTGTTACACCAGTTACTTTATCTTGTTTAGTATTTAGATCACTGTTAACAGATGTAATTGTAGCATATGTTGATGCGGCATCTGTAACAGCTAATTTTGTTCCTAAGTTTGTGGTAATAGTAGCAGCATAATTAGCATCATTACCTAACGCATCCGCTAATTCTTTTAATGTATCTAAAGCTGCCGGAGCAGTTCCAACAACATCATTTATCTTTGTATCTACTTCTGTTATTGTAGCATATATTGATGCGGCATTAGCAATCGATAATTTAGAATTAATTTGATCTTGTATATTTGATGTTGCACCACTTAAATGATCAATTTCAGAAGAACTTATATTAGAAGCAATTATCTTACCATTTATATTAGAAACGAGAGCTTTTGATAGTGCTAAATTATCGGATGCTACTGTAGTAGCAGCACCGGTTAAATTAGGTTGTTTTGAATCAATTTGGGCTTGTATTTCAGAAGTTACATTGTTTAAATATCCTAATTCGGTTGCAGTCACAAGAGAAACGTTAACTTTACCACTTGTATCAGAAACTAAAGCTCTTGATAAACTTAAATTGTTAGAAGCAATTGTACTAGCAGCACCAGTCAAATTAGGTTGTTTAGAATCAATTTGAGTCTGTATATTTGATGTAACATTATCCAAAAATCCAAGTTCTGTTGCTGTTATATCTGACGTATTAACTTTTCCATCTCCATCCGATATTAAAGCTCTGGAAGAAGTTAAATTGTCAGATGCTATAGTAGTAGCACCACCAGTTAAATTAGATTGTTTAGAATCAATCTGAGACTGTATATTTGAAGTAACATCATTCAAATATTCTAGTTCTGTTGATGTTATATCTGATACATCTATTTTACCATTAGAGTTTGAAACTAATACTTTAGATTCTGTTAAATTATTCGAAGTAATCGACGTAACTGCTCCGGTTAAATATGGTTGTTTAGAATTAATTTGTGTCTGTATATTTGAAGTAACCCCATTTAAATGTATAATTTCAGATGGTTTATCATTTAAACTATTGAAACTTCCATCGAATAATGTAGGTAAATTGCTTAGATTATTATAATTTACTTGTACTTCCGTACCTTGTATTAAAGCTCCTGTAGAAGATTTCCATATTTGGTTAGATCCTGGGTCAGATACGGGTAATGTACCAAATATAATATTATCAGCATTTGTCTTAAAAATTGCTTGAGATGGATTATTTGCCATGGTACAATCAAAGAATTTACCTATATCTTTATTTCCTAATATAAATTTATTATTTTCTGTATTATTTTTTCCTATTTCTCCTCCAATAAATATACATTTATTTCCAGTTGAATTCTCTCCCGAACTATCTCCAATATAAATAGAATAATTATTAGTTTCAGTTGATTGTGATTGCGAACTTGTAACATAACCTGAATTAGTACCTATAAATATTGACTTTGCTGATCTATTATAGTATCCAGTATTATATCCTAAACCAACTGTATTATCACCTCTACCATTCATCAATGATGATCTTCCTATTCCTACTCTATTACTATTTTGTGAAGAATAACCACTAAAATATCCGATATTAACACAATTAGTTCCTGTACTCATCATTCCAGCATTGGCTCCAACAGAAGTACAATCAGCATTAGTATTACTATTTTTACCTACTCTTGTTTCTTCATTTGATATTGATATATTTGGAAAATTCAATTCACTAGAATTAATTGTACAAATTGTTATATCTCCGGAAGTTAGATTGTTTTCTTTACTATTCAATTGTATTTGAATATTTGATGTTAAATTATTCAAATACCCTATTTCTGTTGATGTTACACCTACTACAATGTCTTGTTTTGTTGCTAAATCTGTATTTACTGAAGAAATTGTAGCATAAGTAAAAGCAGCGTCTGTAATTCCTAATTTAGTACTCAGATTGTTAGTAATTGTAGCAGCATAATTAGCATCATTTCCTAAAGCATTTGCTAATTCTGTTAATGTATCTAAAGCTGCTGGAGCAGATCCAACGACTGCAGCTATTTTAGTATCAACTGATGTTGATGTTATAAAATCACTATCATTCGTTAGATCACTAGTAGCCGTTGGAAGTGATGAAGAAGTTATGTATCCAGCTCCGTTTGTTAATTGATTATTATTTGTGGGTATTGTAGGTTTATTAAGAATTGCACTTACCCCTATTGTCGCATTCCAATCACTATTAACTTGACTAGAAGGTATTGATGGTTTATTTGATAAACTATTATAATTTCCATCAAATAATACAGGCTTATTATTTAGACTCGAATAATCTCCATCAAATAAAACAGGTTTATTTAATAAATTATCATAATCACTATCAAACAAAATTGGTAAATTACTTAAACTATTATAATTTCCATCAAATAATACTGGTTTATTCAATATCATGCTAATGCCATTTGTTGCTGTCCAATCACTATTAACTTGAGGATCTGGTATTGTAGGTTTATTACTTAAATTTTCATAAAATCCATTAAATAATATAGGTTTATTAGTTAAATTATTATAATCCCCATTAAATAATACAGGTTTATTTAATAAATTACTATAATCTCCACTAAATAATGATGGTAAATTATTTAAACTATTATAATCTCCATCAAATAAAGAAGGTTTATTTACTAAACTATTAAAATTACCATCAAACAAACTTGGTTTATTAGAAAGATCATCATAATTTCCAGAAAATAAACTAGGTTTATTATTTAAACTTCCATAGTTACCATCAAAAAAACATGTAGGTCTATTAGATAAACTATTGTAATCTCCTGAAAATAATGTAGGTGCGTTTGATAAACTAGAATATTCTCCATCGAAAGATCCTGCTATTTGAATACTAGATATATCTATATTAAAATTACTTTCATCATTTTTTGTAATTACTATATCTGAACCTACTATTTCACCGCCTACACAATAAATTTCGGAATCTATTACTGGTCCTTGACCTATATAGCCTTTTGGTGTTTTCCATAATTTTTTTATATCGGATTGTTGAGTAGTTGGTAAAGATTCAAAATGAATATTACTCGCATTTACTTTAAAAATAGAATTCTCCCAGTACCCTTCTATTAATGGTATCCCTGTATTTGGATTATTTGATATTTGAAATGACATATAGCATACTTATATAATATTAATGATTTCTATATTTTTAAAAATATTTTATTATTAGTTATAGTTATATAAATAATTTTAAAATACCAGAATTTTAATTTTTCAAATTTTAACTAAACTAACCTCCTAATTTTAAAATTTAAGAATATAAATTTCATGTAGAGTTATATATATATATATTTTTGGATCTATGACATTAATTTTTAATAATATTATAGTTGATGGACAATCTTATACCATGAATATTGTAATAGTTGATCCGGATACAGGAATAACTCAAACATTTACTCATATGCACACTGGAAATACCGAACCAACTGCAAGTGATTGGAATACTTTTTTTGAAGCTGTTGGAGTGGGGGGCGGAGGAGATCCATATATAAGCCCTATTTATGGAAAAAGATATAAATTACCTGATGATAATTCATGTTATAGATTATTAGATAATAATTCAAATAAAAATAATCGGATGTATATTAATATTAATAGTTATGATTTAGATAATGATCAAAAAAATGAAATAAATCAATATTTGTATACAGAAGCAAAAAAACAATTTAAAGATACATATACAAATGAAGATATAGATACTGTATTAAGAATTCTTAAATTAAGAATGCCTGAAGCTGCTGTCTTTTCAAAAAATATTTATATTAGCAATAATGATAAAGCAATTTTATTTGATTTTGAGAAATTTATTTTCATTGATAAATATGGAAATAATGATTATAATATCGATAAATCATTTACTATTAAACAATTAGATAATACTAATAAAAAACTTAAAATAAATGTTGGAATGTATAATGAAGAACCTCCTGAAGCTGTATATCAAATTGATTTTTTTAATGATACATATGGTGATATTATTATACATTTATTTAAATTTTCAAATCCACAAATTAGAAATGGATATAATATCATATGTGATAAATCTATAAATTTAATTAATTCTAGGGGTGCACTTCTTGGTAAACAAGATGTTAATAATGTTATTATAGATAATTTACTTGATGATAATGAAATACCAGAATTTAAATTAACTAATCATGAACTTTCAGATGAACAAATAGATGAAATATTTATGAAAGATTCATATATGATTTTAAATAGATTCTAAAATTAAATATTAATAAATTTAATATTTAATTTTAAAAAAATATATATAAAGCTAATTATAAAATACCATCACTATTTTACTATATAATTACTAAAATGTATAATTCAATATAATTAACTTATGTAAACTGAACTGTAAATTGAATCGGTACGTGATCAGAAACATTATGTTTTTTATTATCTTTGAAGATAGGAGTCCCCAATTTTGCATACGACATATTTTCATTCCCAATATCAACGTGTTTATCAAATCGAACTGAATCTGTAATCTTAATTGGAGTTACATCTATTACTTTCATTGGCGTTGATATTAATACATGATCAATTGCTCCTGGCCATCCACTTTGTGGATTATTCCAAGTTCCTCCTCCTGGAGCTACATGTGTAGTATGATGCTGTGTCGTAAAATGTTCTGGCTTAGGTAAATGATCTGACTCTCCTAAAAGTTTCGATTGTAAAAATTTGGGACTACCTTCCCAAATTGAATTGAAATCTCCTCCTATAATATATTGACTAGGATATTCTTTATTTGTCTCTGAAGATTTTAAAACTTCATTCATTGGATATGCTATTCTTTCTTCTACATGTAGCTTCCTAATTGCAGCATTACTACCCGGAATAGGATGTTGAGATATGTCAAATGAATCCCCTGATTTCAAATGAACACCTCCCACCCATAATTTACTATTTGGAGATTTTACTTTCTCCAAAGGAACAGCAAGATATGCGAAAGAGCTAGTTTGATATATAACTACAGGTAATTTACTACGCTGAACAATCATAGTCTTCCAGATAATTAATATTCCTAGATCCATATCTGATCTAACAGCATGTGCATAATCGAAACGTTTATCCTTTAGAAGTGGCTGTAGATTATTTATTCTTTCTTGTCCACTCTCTATTAAGACAAGTACGTCCCACGCATCTGGATTTTCATCAGGGTGAAGATTAGATGAAGCTAACGCTGACTCGTCTCCTATATATATTTTATTTTTTCCTTTATGATAGTAATCGGTCTGTTTTGCACCTAGCCATTTCTCTAAATTCCAATATACAACTCTTAATTTATTTACTTTGTCATCTTCACTTGGTAAAGTATCAGATTCCTGCTTGGACGATACCGGTATGTCTGGAACAGCACCCATCTTTATAATTTTTAATATATGAAATATCTGATTTGGTTTAGGTTCTCCATTTACTTTAGTAGCATATCCCATTAAATAATTACTGTTTGACTCATCCGGAAGATAACTATCTCTATAATAATCATCTAAAAGTTTGTTTTTTGATTCATCATACCAAAAAGATATTTTTTCAGCATCTATGCTATGTATTTTTGGAAAATCTATAATAGTATAAAATCCATCTGTATATATTATATCCCATATTTGATTAGTCCTAATATCAAAAGGATTATAATCTTTCATAATTAATGGATAATTTCCATCAGAAGCAGTAATAATTTTATTATTTTCTGGATTTAGTAATATTATTTTTTCAATAGAATTTTTCCGCAACTTTTCGCCGTGAAGTGGTAGCCAATAAGGAGTGCTACCTGTCACAGACCCAGAGCCTCCTGATTGTTTTGTAAACATCAAAAAATTTTTTAATATGTTACGTCCTTTTTTCGAATTTACATCAACTTTTTTACCAGTAAGGGGATTTTCTATTTTATTATACATTATATATTATATTTTCAAAATATTATTTATATATTAATAAATATATAAATAAATAAAGTTAACCTAAACATAACAGATCTTGAAGAATTAGTAAGATTAGAAGGAATAAATGTATATGTAAAATTAGTTCAAAATAAAAAAAATTAAATATTTAAAGAAAATTAAGTATTTATACTTTAATTTTCTTTTAATATTTATTAAATATTAAATCCTGAATTTAATGGATAATCTTGTGATATAGGATAATTACCTAATGTTACTGTTATTGTATAGATAGATCCTTGATTGGAAGACCATGATATATATTCTACTAAACAAGTTTGTCCAGAGGTTTTTAGCCAAGTAATACTACCAGGAGATGTATAATTTTCCCTATTACCTAACTTTATACCGTCTAAAGAAATTATCCAATCACCTATACTTATAGATGTATTACTAATCGGACCTAATGATGATATACTATTTATCCTTATTCCAACAATTTCATATGGTAAAGATACATTTTTTGATATTACATCATAAATAGATACTGGTGTCCAAGAAATACCCAAATATCCTTTTTTTGTATAATTATTATTACTATCTACATATGTTGTATCTCTATATATTATCTTTTCTACAACATGTTGTAATATATATTGTGCTGTTCCTCCATTTAAATCATCTGCAACTGTAGAACCATATGTTAATATTCCTATCACTTTTCCATATAAATTAATTATAGCTGAACCAGAATTACCACCACTAATAGAACTATCAGTTAACATATTATCACATGGCTGAGACCCTGAAGAATTTACATGTTTACTATCTCTAATAACTCCTTTTGTTATTGATTGATGGTCTACACCTGCTGGATTTCCTATTACCAAACAAGAACTACCTATTTTTGTATTTTGAGAATTACCCCATTTAAACAATTTCAATATTTGTGATGTTTGCGTATTTTTAGCTAATAAAACACCTATATCCGCGGCTCCATCTATTCCTACAATATCAAATTCAATTACTTTATCAATATTTTGATTATTCCAATTTGTAACTATACCCCAAATATTAGTCATTGGTTCATTGATATTATTACCTTTGATGATACAATGGGCTGCTGTTACTAGATAGTATTTTCCAACTTGATCTGTTGTTTCAGTAAAGAATCCACTTCCATAAAAAAATTGATTTGTTGTATTATTAAATGTGAAGAGACTTACTACTCCATCTTCTAGTTCTGAATATGCATCTATAGTTAGTTGATTTTCGGATGGTCCAGTAGAACCGGTAGCTCCTGTTTCACCAGTTCCTCCAGTTTTTCCAGTAATTCCAGTAGATCCAGTAAATCCGGTCATTCCGGTCCATCCAGTCGATCCAGTTTCTCCTGTCATTCCTGTCCATCCGGTTGCTCCACTCCATCCAGTAGAGCCCGTTTCTCCAGTCATTCCGGTCCATCCAGTACATCCGGTTGCTCCACTCCATCCAATAGAGCCTGTTTCACCTGTTGCTCCAGTTTTTCCATCAGGTCCAGTGATCCCAGTAGACCCTGTCGATCCAGTTGTTCCTGTCCATCCCGTTGGACCACTCCATCCAGTAGAGCCCGTTTCTCCAGTCATTCCGGTCCATCCAGTACATCCGGTTTTTCCAGTATGTCCAGTATGCCCCCTTGGTCCTGTAGAACCTGTATTTCCAGTTTCTCCAGTCATTCCAGTCCATCCAGTCCAACCAGTACATCCAGTCGCTCCTGTATTACCGGTCCATCCGGTAGTTCCAGTATCACCAATTGCTCCTGTATTTCCCATAGCACCAGTAAATCCAGTTGCTCCAGTAACTCCAGTCCATCCAGTTGCTCCAGTAACACCAGTCCATCCTGTTGTTCCAGTAGCCCCTGTATAACCGGTATTTCCAGTAGAACCAGTAAATCCAGTCATTCCAGTCCAACCAGTGGATCCGGTTTCTCCAGTCATTCCAGTCCATCCAGTAAATCCAGTCCATCCAGTCGATCCAGTTTCTCCTGTCATTCCAGTCCAACCAGTAGATCCAGTAAATCCAGTCCATCCAGTCCAACCAGTTGATCCGGTTTCTCCAGTCATTCCAGTCCAACCAGTAGATCCAGTAAATCCGGTCATTCCAGTCCATCCCGTCGATCCAGTTTTTCCAGTCATTCCAGTGCAACCAGTAGATCCAGTCGATCCTGTCATTCCAGTGTAACCAGTGGATCCAGTTTCTCCTGTCATTCCAGTGTAACCAGTAGATCCAGTCGATCCTGTCATTCCAGTCCAACCAGTGGATCCGGTTTCTCCTGTCATTCCAGTCCAACCAGTAGATCCAGTAAATCCGGTCGCCCCAGTCCATCCCGTCGATCCAGTTTTTCCAGTCATTCCAGTGCAACCAGTAGATCCAGTCGATCCTGTCATTCCAGTCCAACCAGTGGATCCAGTTTCTCCTGTCATTCCAGTGTAACCAGTAGATCCAGTAAATCCGGTCGCCCCAGTCCATCCAGTCGATCCGGTTTCTCCAGTCATTCCAGTGTAACCAGTAGATCCAGTCGATCCTGTCATTCCAGTCCAACCAGTGGATCCGGTTTCTCCTGTCATTCCAGTCCAACCAGTAGATCCAGTAAATCCGGTCGCCCCAGTCCATCCCGTCGATCCAGTTTTTCCAGTCATTCCAATGCAACCAGTTGACCCGGTTTCTCCAGTCATTCCAGTCCATCCAGTAGATCCGGTTTCTCCAGTCATTCCAGTGCAACCAGTAGATCCAGTCGATCCAGTCATTCCAGTCCATCCAGTTGACCCGGTTTCTCCAGTCATTCCTGTCCAACCAGTAGATCCAGTAAATCCTGTCATTCCAGTCCAACCAGTCGATCCGGTTTCTCCTGTCATTCCAGTCCAACCAGTAGATCCAGTAAATCCAGTCATTCCGGTCCATCCAGTCGATCCAGTTTCTCCTGTCATTCCAGTGTAACCAGTAGATCCAGTCGATCCTGTCATTCCAGTCCAACCAGTCGATCCAGTTTCTCCTGTCATTCCAGTGTAACCAGTAGATCCAGTCGATCCTGTCATTCCAGTCCAACCAGTCGATCCGGTTTCTCCTGTCATTCCAGTCCAACCAGTAGATCCAGTCGATCCAGTCATTCCAGTCCATCCAGTTGACCCGGTTTCTCCAGTCATTCCTGTCCAACCAGTCGATCCGGTTTCTCCTGTCATTCCAGTCCAACCAGTCGATCCGGTTTCTCCTGTCATTCCAGTCCAACCAGTAGATCCAGTAAATCCAGTCATTCCGGTCCATCCAGTCGATCCGGTTTCTCCAGTCATTCCAGTCCAACCAGTAGATCCAGTCGATCCAGTTGCCCCAGTCCATCCAGTAGATCCGGTTTCTCCTGTCATTCCAGTCCAACCAGTAGATCCAGTCGATCCAGTTGCCCCAGTCCATCCAGTAGATCCGGCTTCTCCTGTCATTCCAGTCCAACCAGTAGATCCAGTAAATCCAGTCATTCCGGTCCATCCAGTCGATCCCGTTTCTCCTGTCATTCCAGTCCAACCAGTAGATCCAGTAAATCCAGTTGCCCCAGTCGATCCAGTATTTCCGGTTTCCCCAGTCATTCCAGTCCAACCAGTAGATCCAGTCATTCCGGTCCATCCAGTAGATCCAGTCCATCCAGTCATTCCTGTCCAACCAGTTGATCCAGTAAATCCGATTGCCCCGGTCCATCCAGTAGATCCAGTCCATCCAGTCATTCCTGTCCAACCAGTTGATCCAGTAAATCCGATTGCCCCAGTCCATCCAGTAGATCCAGTCCATCCAGTCATTCCAGTCGATCCAGTAGATCCACTCCATCCGGTTGATCCAGTCCATCCGGTCGATCCAGTTTCTCCAGTCATTCCAGTCCAACCAGTAGATCCAGTCCAACCAGTAGATCCAGTTTCTCCAGTCATTCCAGTCCATCCAGTAGATCCAGTCAAACCAATAGGTCCTGTAAAACCGGTCCATCCGGTTGCTCCTGTAGTCCCTGTATTACCAGTAGCTCCAGTATTTCCAGTATTACCTATTACTCCTGTACTTCCTATAGCACCAGTTAATCCAGTTGCTCCAGTAATACCTGTACATCCAGTTGGTCCAGTAATACCAGTCCATCCAGTTGTTCCAGTATCACCAATTGCTCCTGTATTTCCTGTGGCACCAGTAAATCCAGTTGCTCCAGTAATACCAGTAGATCCAGTACTACCGGTCCATCCAGTCATTCCGGTTGATCCAGTCCATCCAGTCCATCCGGTAGAACCCGTTTCTCCAGTAGCACCTGTCCATCCAGTATCTCCACTTTGACCTTTAACTCCATCATTTCCGGTATGGCCTCTAAAACCCTGAATTCCACGATCACCTCGCGGTCCTTTTACTTCGCCTACATCTACCCAATCACTTTGAGATTGTGGATTATCTATCTTAGCAATCCATAAATTCTTGCTAATTATATATGAATGTCCTGCTTCGGCTATTTTAGATAAGAGATTGGGATCATCAACCGCTCCTTTGATAACTATTCCACCCATATTTACTCCTCCAATAGTTGACGATGCAGGTAGAGCAATTGACCCATCATCATTTCCACTAATACTTGATATAGAATCTACTGGATTATTATTACTATCTAATATTAGAGTACCATCAGCATTTAATTTAGGACCACCATGAAGATACAATGTATTAGACGAAATATGTAGAGCTTTCCAAGGAAACTCAACCGAACCAAGACTTAAGTTTTTTGTAGACGGAATAAGACTATACAAAATTTTTGAACCGTCCCATGAACCCGTATCACCTTTAGAACCAGGGTCTCCTGTATCTCCTTTAGGACCTGGTAATCCGGTAGCTCCAGTCCATCCAGTAGAGCCAGTAAATCCTGTCGGACCAGTCTGTCCAGTGGTTCCTGTAGAACCAATAATTCCGGTTGCACCTGTTTCTCCAGTCACTCCAGTCCATCCAGTTGTTCCAGTAGAACCAGTAATTCCGGTAGCACCTGTTTCTCCAGTTGCTCCAGTCCATCCAGTCCATCCAGTCGATCCAGTAGATCCAGTTTCTCCAGTCATTCCAGTCCATCCAGTCCATCCGGTTGCTCCACTCCATCCAGTTGCTCCAGTAGAACCAGTAATTCCGGTAGCACCTGTTTCTCCAGTTGCTCCAGTCCATCCAGTTGCTCCAGTAGAACCAGTAGAACCAGTAATACCGGTAGCACCTGTTTCTCCGGTCAAACCAGTATGTCCCGTACATCCCCTAGGTCCAGTATTACCAGTCATACCAGTCATACCAGTAACTCCAGTATCACCTTTTAAACCAGTATGTCCTGTATGCCCACTTGGTCCTATTTCTCCAGTAACACCAGTATCACCTTTTAAGCCAGAATGTCCTGTACATCCCTTCGGTCCAGTATCACCAGTATGTCCAGTATGTCCGGTAGGTCCAGTGTCACCAATCATACCTGTAATACCAGTATCACCTTTTAAACCGGTATGTCCCGTATGCCCCCTCAGTCCAGTTTCTCCAGTCATACCAATAGCACCAGTATCACCTTTTATTCCTTCTTCCATATTAACTATTTTTATCTTTCCAAATAGATTATTATCTTTTGATGATCTATAATATAATATATCAGGAGCATTCTGAGGAATTAACCACGTCCAATATCCTCCACAAATATCCTGAGAATCCAAATCAATATTATGTTTTAATCCATTACTATATAAAGTATTATTATTAATAGGGATATCAGTTTGAATTCTAATAGGATTATTTATATTAATAAAATTAATATTAATTTTATACTCAAAATTTCGTATTAATAATATTTCAGGAAATGGTTCTTCTTTTGAATTACAATAATATTTATTATTAAAGAAATATATAGTTTTTTCTTTACCTAATAATTTATATTCTTTACCAATAGGTCCAGTATATCCAGTATGACCCATATCTCCTTGAAGACCTATTATTCCTTTGGGCCCAGTAGGACCAGTAAAACCAATAGATCCAGTAGGTCCAGTATTTCCAATACTTCCTGTATCTCCAGTAAAACCTAATATAATTGAATCACTAAAATTACCTATATATTTCCATTTATTTGATTTAATAATAAATAAATTACCACCTTTTACAATACCATAATCATTTTCTTGATATTTATAAACTGGTGTAGATCCATCAATATTTGGTGCATTATCATTATTATCCCAAATTTTGATAATATTAAAGTTTTTACCTTGATGACCAGTTGGGCCAGTTTGACCTTGTAATCCAGTATATCCTGTATAACCAATAGGTCCAGTAAAACCTATTGGTCCAGTAGATCCAGTGCTTCCAATTAGTCCTATTTCACCCTTAGGACCAGTAGGTCCAGTATATCCAGTTGATCCAGTACTTCCAGTATCTCCAGAATGTCCCATAGCCCCTGTATTTCCTGTATCACCGGTATTACCTTTACTTCCAGTAGAGCCAGTCGAACCAGTATTACCACTTTTACCTGTACAACCAATGCTACCAGTACTACCAGTATATCCTGTATTTCCAATAGGTCCGGTATTTCCAGTACACCCTATATTTCCTTTAATACCAGGACTACCAGTAGATCCAGTTTCGCCGATTAATCCCTGTTTACCAATAGGCCCAGTATATCCAGTAAATCCCAAATTACCTTTATGTCCCATATTTCCTTTATCGCCTTTATCGCCTTTATGACCTTTATCACCTAAATTTCCTTTAATTCCTATTTCTCCTTTTAAACCAATATTTCCATTATTTCCGGTATTTCCGATATAACCCTTTTCTCCTTTTTGACCTTTAATACCTTTTTCGCCCTTTTTTATAAAGGATATCCTATATACTGATTCATTTTTATAAAAAATATCATTACTACCATATAAAAATTTAATTGGTAATATTCTTATATTATCTAAATTAGTATTTTCTAATTCCTGTTCTTTCATAAATATGGAAAATAAATCAAAATCAATTTCGTATACTCCGAAATTATCATGATTTACATTATTAATAATTATTATATCATAAATGTCTATGTTATAAAAATAAGGTATTATATTAATATTATCAGAACTAATACTATTTAACGTTAATTTTGTACTATTTGATAAAATAGAAGAATTTAAATTAAAATTACCTGTATCATAAATATTTGAGGAAGAATTATATATAAATGAATTTAAAAGAATAGGGTTATCTCCTTTTTGATCTATATCCATTATATATATATTAATATAAATTTGATTAATTATATTAATATATTAATAAATTATTATATTGATGGAAAATATTACAATTATAAAAGCAATCACAGGAGTGAATGATAGTAAAGCTATTGAATTAAATGAATTATCTTATGGAGATATAGATATTGCGGTTAATTTATATATGAAAGAAATTGATAATATAGAAAATAATAATAAACATAATGTTTATTTTGAAAATGAAATAGTAAATAATTCAATAAATACTATGGAAGATATTAATATAAATGAAATAAATGATAATTTAGAATTTGAGATAGATCTTAAAAGATCTTTATTTGATAATAATATTAGTAAATCTTTTAAGAGTAATCTTAAATATATGAAAGAAAAATATGGAATGATAATTCCTTATGAAGAACATTTACTAAATATTGATAATTTATTTCAATATTTAAACGAAGAAGTTTATATTAGGCATAATTGTATATGGTGTGGTAAAAATTTTAGCAGTTTTACTTCATGTTGTCATCATATGATAGATAAAAAACATACAAAAATTAATTTTGATTTAATAGAAAATTTAGAAGAATACTATAATCTTCAACCGATTAAAGATATTTATATTGAAAAAGATGTTACTAGTGTACCAAATGATTTAATTTTGCCAAGTGGTTCTATAGCAATTCATAAAGACATGGTTGATAATTATAATAAAAAAAATCGTATACAATTATCTACCAAAAAGAATATTGATCAACTTGTAGCTCAAGAAGTTGCTCGCAAACAATGTTTAACAACTTTTAATACTTTAAATTTGGGTATGAAATATAATAAAAAAGCTATTGCTTCTCAATTCTGTCATAAGGAAGATACATCATTTAATAAATCAAATTATGCGGAAAAACATCATTGGGGAGCAGGAGGAGGTGGTAGTCATTATTGGCTTGCAGCAACCAAACAACAATTAAAAGGTGTTAATATAAAGAATATAAAACAGAGAAGGGGAGGACATGTATCCAGTAAAAATCATCAATCTGGTAAGCAAACTGTTAATCAACAATGATATTCTTTAAAATTCATTAATTTTTCTCTTATTTCTGTCTCATAACGTTTATCTAATTGTTTATTACCTTTATCATATATTTTCATAAAATTTTCAAATTTTTTTTTACCTTTTTCATCCAAAGTTTTTGCTTCCTTTTGTATTTCAAAATTTGTATCTAGCATATTGTAACTTTTTTCAACCATATCATTTATAACTTCCTTTTTTTCTCGCTTAACCCACATTTTTTTTTCTGCATTATATATTAAAGCTTTAGAAGTTTTATCATCAGGTATTTTAGCATTCCAATTCTGCGGCTTTTTAGGATTAAAATGGATATCTTCTACCAATGTAGTTATAGCAGAAAATGGTATATTAAATAATTCTCTGAAATATTTATCTGTTAGGTAACTTAAATCTTCCTTTCCAAAACCATTTATATTAATATTTATTTGCTTATTGTGATTGTTTGTAATACTATTATCTATACTGTAGTCTGTATTAATTGTATTATTTCCTACTTTTTTCATGAGAATTTCAATTTGTTTTTTCATAAAATCCATTTGTTCTTTATTGTACCCTGTAAGAATTTCCATTTCCTTATCTTTTTGAGCTAACTTTTCTTCTAAAAACTGATCTTTTAGAGCTAGTTTTTCCTCTAATTCGGCTATTTTACTAGATTCTTTAAAAACTTCATCTTTTTTTTTTTTACACCCATATCTATAAATATGCTGGTTTAAGTTTTTACTATTTTTAAACTCTTTTTTACAACCAGTACAAATGTATTGAGATTTCTTTTCTTCAACGACCTGAACGACAGTTTCAACGACCGGAACGATTGTTTCAACGACTTTTAACAAACTTTTAACACTTTTTGTTTCAAGATACAGTTTTAAGGTCTCGATATCAATGTTTTCCAACTGTGGTTTACAATGTATCTTCCTATTTAAATGTTTTCTTAGATCATTCTTTTGATCACAACAATATCCACATCTTCTACAATTATAAAACATATTTATAATATAAATACATTTTATTTAAGTATTTTCTGTAATTCTTAAAATTCTTAAGAAAATAAGAAAAAAAAATAAGAATTTAAGCAATTTAAAACTCCAGAGAGAGAAATTTAATTTTAGAAAATTTGAAAACGAAAACGAAAATGAAGGTGAACTTTTTTTGGGTTTTTTGAACCTCATATTTTCAGTCACATCTATAAATTTTACACCTAAAAAAATTTATTAAATAAAAAAAAAATAAAATTTAAGGAGATAAATATAATGATTATAATAAAAAACGTTAAATAATAAGTGGTATAAAATTTAAGTACTTAATATTAAGTATCTACTTTTTAGTACTGTTTTTTAAGTATAGTTGTAAATCATCGTAATCCTCATTATCAATGTCTTTATTTATTCTTTGTACATGTTTATTGAATAATTCAGGAAAATAATATTGATAATCGTTCATCATCTTATCATAATTATATCGGTTTATATTTGGTAAGTTCATATATTCCTTATCGTCCATCTCATAAAATTCTGGAAAAAAACTTTTAATTATCCATATATCTTGTGATTCTTGTTTTTTAAAATATCTGTATAAATTAGAATAAATGCTATTCAAAAAATGATAACATGACTTGGTATTCATATAGAGGAATTCGTCAAGTTTTAATGATTCAATAACTAATTTTGAATAGTCTTCTGAAACATATGAATTCCAACCTTGAAATAAAATAGAATCAAACCATATTTCAATATTATGAACCTTTGTATCAATTATATCTGATATTAAACTTTTATCATTATAAAAATCAATATTAATTTTTTTATTATGTAACCACTGTGCAATCATAAATATAAGAAGACATATGTGAGAATTATATTTAGAAGGATATTGGTCTAAAACTTTCCATTCAAACCCAAAATATTTGTTTTCTGCAGGTGAATATTTTTCTGATTTTCTATTAACACTGAATTCTGATAATCTTGGTATTGGATTATCATAAATTTTTTTATTTTTATTTAATATATTCAAAATATACATATTCGTGTCTATATCTTCATATAGTTCATCTTCATAAGATTTATCCTGAGGAACATAAAGATCATCTATTTTTTGGTTAGTTAGAATTCTATAACCAGAATTTACATTGTATCTTTTTGATGTTTCAGGAACTATGGCATTGTCTCCAAAAGAAAAGTATATTATCCCTGTTAAACAAGACCAAAATAATGGTGATAATAATTGTAATGTTTTCATTAGATAAATATGTCTTGATTTAAAACTATTTTGGAATGCAAATTTACATTTGCGTAATAAATCTGCTCTATTAATATTTATATTTTCATTATGAATTAATAAATCAACATTTGATTTATCAATATCTTCTAAGGGTACATATGGTAATGTTAAATTTAGTTCAGTATCTCCTGAATAGATCTGTTTTAATAAAATTTCATTTCGGAAAATATCATATATAGGTAAAAAATATGATGCATAATTATCTTCAAAAATTATATTTACATCATTTTGTATTTCCCATTTTGATAAATTAGTACTTAATTTTTTAGATAATTCTGAGGTTTGTTCAGTTAAATTATCTATACATTGCTTAACAGTTTTTTTGATAGCAGTTTCTCCTGATTTAGAAAAAGTTCTTATTTCATATCCTCCAATATCAAAATCGTTATCAGTATCTTCTTTTATTTCAAAATATTTTTTTTCTAAAGAAACAATTTTATTGGTGTCCCAAAATTCAATAGTCTTTACTATACAAATTTTTTTATCAAATTCTATCTTTTTTATAGTTTTTTTATTTTCAGCTGTCTTATTAAATAATTCGTCAAATTTATCTGTCATTTCGTAATAAATACTTAATTGTCTTTTTTTTGGATCACTTATATAATCAATAATATCTTTAAAAAATTCTTTTTCTATATCTATAATTAGTTGTTCTAATAATTTAGTTGTATATAGAAATAAATATCCGTCATTAATAAATAATTCATCTAAAAATTTATTCCATTTTGAAAAAAAACAAATACAATGTTTTCTTTCATCGTCAGAAAATTTTGTTAAAAAATTACTACGATCATTATTAATGTAACCATAATTAAGCATATAATTTATAAAATCATTGTTAAAGATATTTATAGAATTATATTTATTTATTGAGGAAAAACGCCTATTATTTATGAAATGTTCAAATTTTATATAAAATTCATTTTTTAATTGTTCTTCTGATGTAGTATTGATATTACTTATTCCATCTGTGATTGATTCTGGTGTCTGTGGAATCTCAATTTTAAATTCTGGTTTTTTGAGTTGCTGTGCTACAAATGTTTTTATATCTCTACCTTTCCAATCAGAAAACATTTCGTTAAAAATTCTTAAAAAATTATTACATACATCACTTAACATATCAAACTTATATGGTCCTATTAAAATTGGAAATTCTTTTTCTATTCCTAATCCCCATTCGAGTTCAGAATTAATTATTTCAGTTGGATATCCTCCAATTAATTTTTTTAATTTATTAATATAATTTTTTAAAATTAGTTTTCCAGATTTAGAATAAATATCTTTATATTTTTTAGATATTGGATCGTAAATTAAATTATAATTCATTATATTATATAAAAATATATTAAATCACAAATTTATATTCATATTTATTTAGATAAAATCTTATCTTATAATATATGGAAATATATTGTATTATAGCAACTTTATTATTAATTTTATTAATAATACTATATATTACAAAAAAGAATGGAAATACGGAAGAATTTAAAAATTGGAGTATATATCCTCAAGAAGTCTATGTTACGAATTATTATAAACCAATAACAAAAAATATCGCTGCGCATCAAATGACTCATACTATTGCCCGAAATAAAAATTATTATGGGGGTTATAAAGGAACGTGCAAAGATGTAGCTACATGTGATGTACAATTAGAACCATGCCCCGAACTCCTTCCTTCTCATTATCAAAATTGTCAAGATAAATTTCCGAATTGTCATGTTTATAAAGAACATTGTCCAGAACCTAATAAAATAAATGGAGTTCTTGCTCCATTAAGCGATCCTGATTTTAAAGATGATAGGCAACGATATATGTGTGCTGTGTGTCCCAGAACATGTAATACATGTGATAGAACAGGTGGTTGTCCGTGGATTGAAGAAAATCCAATCCCAGCTACGGAAGAGACGGGGCAAATTATATTTCCCGGAAAAACACCATCATGTAGTGCTTTACAACAGTTGGAAAATTATGGTTATAATGATTCACTAGATACTATTACTTTTACTGATCAACAATTAAAAGAATCTCCTAATGCAAGAGATTTAGAAATATTAAAAGCTAAATTATTGGGATTAAAGTCCTATGAAGGAGGGGATATGAAATCAGCAATGGAACAATATTTAAGAGATAAGTTATCCGAAATTTACAAATCAGATGCTCATAAAAAAGATAAAGATGAATTCATAAAAGAATGTAAATCTGGTAAAATACCACCCGAAGTTATACGTAATAATACTCATTATGAGTTTAACAATACTTGTCGATTACTAAATGCACAGGATACTAGAGTTACTTACGGAGACTACACTACACCTACAACTACTTCTACATCTGGTTAATCTAAGATGAATTAAGTTTTTTATTTGAAATAATTAATAAACTACTACCAATTCCCGTTGTACTAATTAGTGTACCGGCTAATATTTTAATACCTATTATTGGTGCAAATATAGGACTTATCGCTATTGGAATTAAGAGAATAAAACCTCCTATAAATTTTAAAATATATTTTTTTTTTTTTTTATTATTAGTGTTTACTTTTTCTAAAATTTCTGATGACTGTTCTATATTTTCATTAGAAATAATAATGTTATTTTCAATAGAATCTAGAAATTCAGATTGATTACTAACTATAATATCTAAATCATTAAATATTTCAGTTAAATTTAAAATATCCTTCTCTAATTTTACAATATTATTTTCTTTTTCAATTTGAATTTCTAATATATCATTTTTATTGTTTAAAATTGACATATAAATATAAATTAATATTTTTTTATTGTATAGATTATAGATTATTAAGTGTTCTATAAATTAATATATATTCTATATGTCAATTTTATTTATAATATTATACTATATATTTATGAAAAATATTTATTTTCTAATAATATTGATACTATTTTTGGTTTTTATAAATTATTATAAAAAGGTTATTGAAAATTTTGAATGTCAACATTATAGAAACGGTTCAAAATTTCTACATGGTAAAACCTGTTCTTATTTACCATATACTATAGTAAATTATGATGAGTGCTGTATAGATAAAGCTTTAACAAAAAATACAAAAAATTGTATAAATGCTCAAAAAATTATATATTCATGTAAAAATGATAAAGATTATACAGGAGGTATTTCAATAAAGTGTGATTCGGATCAAGGTAATTTAGTGTCTACGAACATTGGATACTTTCACTCAAATAATAGAAAATTTGATTTTATCCATGGAAAAGACTGTTCTTATTTACCATATACGATGGTTAATTATGATAAATGTTGCTGTGATTATGATTATAAAGATAAAAACATCATTAAAAATTGTAGTAGGGTAAAAAGAATCACTGATGATTGTCCTAAAACTGTTAGATGTATAAGATATGCTGATTTTGAAAAATTAAATGTAAATGAATGTCATAACGTTGACTTTGTTAAGAATAATTATAACGAATGTTGTATTGATTTACAAAAAGATGCTAAAATGGAAGAAATTTGTAGTAAAATACCGAGACCTACTAGTACGTTGGATACTGAAGAAGAGGAAGAAGAAAAAATGAGACTATGTAGGAGCATTGAATACGTAAAGAATAATTATTCCAAATGCTGTTATGATTTAGATAATGATTATGAAATAGACAAGAATTGTAAAGCTATAAAAGCTATAAAATAGCAACATGACTAGTGAGATTTAAAATAAATCTATTGTGGGATAATGAGTATATTAAGGATAATTTTAATAAATGTTTTAATCTGGCATATGCACCAAATAACATTATCATTATTACTATTGTAAAGAAGCGGAGAGATATATAGGTTATAACTTGCGTTTGTTGCTATTCAATAATTTTATATTATATATTATAGTATCAAAATGGATATACAGATATCACCTTTTAAAGAAACATTAGCAATTTATATTGGATATACACCACCATTTAATGGTGAAAATTATCATTCAAAAAATATATTTGGCAGTGAGAATAGTGCTATAAAATTAGCAGAATCATTGACATATAAATATAATGTAATTATATTTATTTTCAATTTAGCAAATGTAAAGGAAGAAGTGTATCATAATAATATATATTACTTAGATGCAAAACGCATAGATCATTTCAAATCATTTGATATATTAATAGTACTAAGATATATTAATTATTTTATATATTTTCAAAATAAATCTAAAAAAACATATTTATGGATACAGGATTTAATAGTTAATCCTATGTATGATGGTAAAAGGTTGCCAATGCAAGGTTTAAATTTATTAGAAAATGTAAAAAATAATATTGATGGTATAATAATTTTATCTGAATCACATAAACGAAATTTAAATAATGTTCATAAGGAATATAGTTATGATAATAAAATACCTTATATAATTATACCAAATTCATTAGAAATGAAATATTATGAAAATAACATACCTAAAATAAAGAATAGATTTATATATTCGTCTGACCCACAAAGAGGTCTCGCTGTATTACTAGAATGTTATTCACTTTTAAAAGAAAAAGTTCCTTCATCTACTCTTGTAATATTTAGAAAAAAAAATATATCAGAAGAGTTAATGAATAAAATAGAAAAAATAGAAGGTATTACTTTATTTGATAAAGTATCTCAAGAAGAATTAGCTATAGAAATGTTAAAATCTGAATATTTTTTTTATCCAACAACTTTTGCTGAAACATTTTGTAATTGCGCTGCGGAGGCACAATTATATAAGTGTGTATGTATATATAATAATGTTGGATCATTAGATACTACAATTGGTAATAGAGGACTAGAAATAAATATAAATAACGATAATATAGATGATTATAAAATTAGAGCGACTGATAAAATTATAGAATTAATGAATAATGAAGAACAAAAAAAGGATTTTATAATAAGGGGTTTAGAATGGGCAAAAACATTAGATATAAATATTATTAAAGAGCATTGGTTAAATTTATTTACGTAATTATTTATTTCTATATTAAATAATATGAACAATAAAATATTAATATTTTTCTTTATATTAGTTTTTGTTTTCATTTTGATTTTACCAAAAAAAAAACCGAATGAAATAAAGGAATTTTTCGAGATTTCAAATTATAATTTAGATAAATATTTTAATAAAGAATTAGATAAATCTTATCCTAAATATGATATAAAGAAAGACTGTATATTTGTTTCAATTGCCAGTTATAGAGATGATGAGTGTTCAGATACGATTACAAGTATGATAAATAATTCTGAAAATTCTAAAAATATATTTATAGGAATTTGTTCTCAAAATAATATTAAAGAAAGTAATGAGGAATGCATTCCTAAAAATGGATTAAGTAAAGATTTTATACATAGCAATATACGAATAATTCAATTTCAACATACAGATGCTCTGGGACCAAATTATGCTAGATATATTTGCTCACATTTATGGAGAGGAGAAGAATTCTTTCTGCAGATTGATAGTCATTTAAAATTTATAAAAAATTGGGATAAAATTTTAAAAGATATGTATTATAAATTACCTAGTGATAAATCTATTTTAACTCATTATCCACCAACAGATGAGCAATTAAATGATACTAATAAAATTCCTTATACTTGTAGTGCTCATTATGAAAATAATTTTCATATTATATCAGAAGCTCAAATAATAGAAAGAGACAATAATAATCTTAGAACTCCATATTTTTCAGCAGGTTTCTTTTTAGCGAAAGCTACATTTTTATATGACGTACCATATGATCCTTTTTTACCATATTTATTTCAAGGTGAAGAGGTTTTGATGGCTGCCAGATTATATACATGTGGTTATGATATGTATAATTTAACTCAATCAGTAGCATCTCATAATTATGATAGAGATGATAAACCACGATTTTGGAATGATAATTCTCATAAAAATTGGCAGGAAGTTCAGACGGAATCTAACAAAAGATATTATAAAATTATGAATTTGGGTACAGAGATACACCCCAGATTTCAGTACAATATTGAAAAATATGGTTTAGGTAAAATTAGATCAATTGATGATTATTTTAATTTTACTGGTATTAATCCAAAAGAAAAAAAAATTGTAACTAGATGTGATAAAAGATTTGATTTTGATAAAAACCAGTGGGTTTAAACTGATATTTATAATTTGAATTAATAATTTACTTATAAATAAATAGATATATAAATATAAAATATTTATATCTCTATTTTGAAATGTCACTAGATAATTTTAAATATTTAATTTTTGAATCTTTAACAAAATATATTATTGTTGAAATTGATAGATATCAAAAGTCATCAAATTTATCAAAAGAAGAATGCTAAAAAATGAAAAAGTTTATAGACAAAATAAATAATAATAAATCAATTATATTTATTAAATATAACCCTGGAAATATACAACATAAAAAAAAAATATTATATATTAACAATTATAAAAGAATATGTTTGTTAATTAATTTTATTATTGATGAGCTTAAAGTTACAGCGGACCGATATACAATAAGATTAGTACAATTATACTTTGATTCGAATAAAAAAATATATAATAGTATTAGTGATAATGATATAACTATAATTGCCGCAATGTAATATTAAAGATAAAAATATATAATAAATATTATATGAGTTTATATGATATAGTAGAGAATTTAGATAATTATGATTATCAAGATGATATAATAGTGAAATCGATTGAAAGATTTTATCCCATGTTATCGAGAGATAAAATAGATACCCTTGATTATTTATTTTGTGTAGATTCAATAAATAATACTAAAATTTTTGCCCAAGGAACAAGATATATTAGAATTACAAAAAAATATAGAGATAAATTTAATTTAAAAAAAGGATACATTGTAGAAGATATCAACAAAGTACTAAATGGAGTTAATGTTCTAATAGTAAAAAGAGATATAATTAATGGAATAAAGCAAGATGATAAATATATAATAGCAGAAGGTAAATTCAGTGAAATAGTAAGTAATTTATCTGATATTACTTTGAAAAATAGTAATTTAATGTACCAATATGTAAATATTAATGTAAAAATTAATAATAAAAATGAAATAATATCTCCTGATAGAGTTTTTATTGATAAAAATAATAGATTATCTAAGATTGATGAATAAATTTATTACTTTTTATTTCCGATTAATACTTTTTTGTTTACCATATTTTTAATTAATGTCATAGGATTAAGACCTACTTCAGAGCAATCACGTTCAATTAGATCAACTACTTTATCCAATTTGTCAGTATGTACCGTCCACCATAAATTTTCCCATCAGTATATAGGTATTTTGTCTGGTGAATTTATGAACCAAGAATATACTTGATACTTTGTAGCTTCCGGAAAAGTGTAGCCTCTTAATTCAAATTTTAGGAGCCTCCATAACAATTTTTCTTGATATTTTAACCATTCTTGGTAATCATTAGTAGGACTCGCCCATACTTTATTTATAGCATGATCCAATGCTTCTCCTCCAAAAAAATCAATAAGATATACATATTCATTTTCTATTAAAATGCAATACTGTTCATTTTACATTCTAATTCATGTTTTTTAGTTTCATAAACATATGGATTTATATGAAATCCTTCTAAATAGTCCTCTCTTGATTTAGGACCAACTCTAATATAATTTCTAGAATCCATATGCCATTCTACTATTTGTAAATCAGCTAACAAATTTATAACCTTATCTGGTGATATAGTATAATTGATATCAATATAATTCATAGTTTTACATCTTTTGTCATCATATAATCACGTACTGTGCCTCCAACTATATATACTGGCTCTGTCCAATTTTCACTCAAACGTTGAAGCACATCATAATACGAAACGTCAATTTTACAGCATTCGGGTATTTCATTTTTTAATTTTGTTATAATATTTTTCGTATCTTCGGCATTTAATTTTGTTTAACTGTGTGTTTTACATGAGAGGATTCCATTCTGGTTCAACCCATTCTGCCTCTAGTGATTCAATTTCTCTTGGTGTTCCAACATTGATTTTACCCTCTTTAGAGATTTTTGCGTGGTTCATTGTCCTTTCACTAGATGACGAACTCGTATCAAGGCCCTGAGCACCTCCTAATAAATTTAAATAATTAATCATAAGATTTTAATATTTTATGAAGACTTTCAATAAAATTATCAATCGCCAATTTTGTATGATCAAAATTAATACTAATTCTAAATCTTTCGGTTCGCATTGGTACCGTAGGATAATTAATAGGTTGTACATAATGATTATATTTTTCTAATAATATTTTTGATATTTCATTACATTTTATAGAATCACCTATAAGAATAGCTATTATATGAGATTGATAAAAATTATTTTTTATATATTGTATATCATAATATTCCAACATTTGTTTAAAATATTCAATATTTTTGTTTCTATGAATTTGTCGATCTATTATATTATTTTGTACAAAATTAATATTTTTAATAGTCGATAGTGATATATGAGGAGGAGGGGCAGTAGTAAATATAAATCCTGATGAATTTGATCTGACACTATCAATAATATGTTCATTACCTGTAATATATCCACCAATTGATCCAAAACCTTTTCCAAATCCTCCCATTATAATATCAAATTTATCTTGTAAATTGTATATTTCTGTAAATCCACCTCCTGTTTTTCCATATACACCGACTGCGTGTATTTCATCAATAAATGTAAATGTGTTATATTTTTCTTTAAGAAAGCATATATCTTTTAATGGTGCAATGCTCCCATCCATAGAATACATTGATTCTATTACGATTATCTTGTAATATGCTTCATCATTTTTTAATAAATATTCTAAATGATTCATGTCATTATGTTTAAATATTTTTTTTTTTCGTATTTTACTAATTTTTATTCCTTTAATTATAGAAGAATGATTATCACTATCTGAAAATATTGAAGCATTAGGGTATAGATTACCTAATGTTTCTATCGTAGAAAAGTTTGCAATAAACCCACTATTAAATATTAATCCTTTATCTTTATTATGTAATTTAGCAACAGTATCTTCTAACATGAAATGCGTAGGAGAACTACCACTTATATTTCTAGTTCCACCTGCTCCTATACCATATTCATTAATTGATTCAATCATTTCTTGTTTTAAAAATTTATTTTGAGTTATTCTATTATAGTCATTATTACACCAATTTATATATTTATCATTTTTAGAATAAGACAAATAAGAGTTTGTATTCTTAATAGGTAAAAAATATCTATAATTACCATTACTTTTTAACATTTCTATATAATTTTTTGCTGGATAAAGATATCGCATATTATTAAATATAATAATGTGCGATATTATTTAGTAAAATCTCTTATAAAAAATTGATTAATTGATTTAATATATTTATATAATATAATGAATTATAATTTAATTTACGATCCAATATCTAAAAAATATAAAGATATTTATTCTAAATCTGGAAAATTAATTATTAAAAAATATTTAGATTATTTAATTGGTGGAACATCACAAGATGATATTCCTTTGAATACTTATAAAAGTTTAAAAGAATTATCTATTAGCGATTTTCGTGAACAAATAGAAAAACTGTATTCTGATGCTAAAACATTACAAGTTAAGTCATTTCATGAAGATGATGTAGATAAAATATTAAATAGTTTATTTGGTATAAAAAGAATAAGTGCACCTGGAAATACTGTGTTACATAATAGAGGGGGGATCTTTATCGATAAGGATGATAATATAATTAAAATGACAACATGCCGTGATGATAACCCAACAGCTAAAAGTATATATTTCAAAAAAGAAGCATATTGGATGGTGAACTTATATAGGGTCGGTATTTCTCCTGAATTTAAATCAATAGATTTTATAAAATTAGAATTGGATGGGGATGTAAATTTGTATGGTTTGGTAACATTAAAAAAACATAAAACATTTAGAGACTTTTATAATGAATCTTTTGATGATAGTGAATTACGAAATATTAAAGATAATATCATGGGAAATGAAATGATACTAAAGATGTTTACTGATTTATTGGATAAGGCAAATACTTTAGATCTTTATGTAATGGAAGATTTTCATTTAAACAATCTGGTAATGAATTGTACTAATGGCGGATTGTTATTAATAGATACAATGGCCAGTATTCAAAAAGGTGGTGGTAATACCTTAAATGAAGTTGAATGGAAGTTTTTGTGATTGATATTGCTATATAGAAAGATAGTATTATTTGAATATATTATATTATATAATATAATTTTATGTATAATCATATTATAAATCCTAAAACCGGAAGGTCTGTATTAATTAATGGAAGAATCGGAAAATTAATTATTAAAAAATATTTAGATTATTTCATTGGCGGAACATCAAAGATGATATACCTATAAATAATTATGAAAGTTTATCTTGTTCAAGTAACTACAAAGTTTCTTGAAGTAAATCTGCTGTTTTCTTTTTTTCAATATCCTTATCTGTCATAGCTTTTTTATTTTCTTCAAGAGTTAATTTTTTTCTTTTTAATTCTTTTGCATATTTTATGCTAACCTTATAACCACTATCATTTAATAATTCCTTTATTCTTTCAACAGATTTACTGTACCATGCATTTTGATGACTATTTTCTAAATATTCTAATATTATTCTTTCTTCTTCTGCAGCTTCAGCAGCATGCCTTTCTAGTTTTTGTTGCTTTTGTTCTTTTCTTTCTAAAGCTTCTCTATATTGTTGTCTATTAGCTTTTTTTCTATCTTTAGCTTCTTTTAACAGAGTAGCATTCTCATCTGCAATATCTTTTTTCATAGTCATATCTGTAGATTCTTGTTCTAAGGCAGCTTTTTTTTCAGCTCTATCATTTTTTTGGGCATCTGCTTTTTGAGCTGCTTTAGCTTCTTTTTCTTGTTTGGCTCTTTCTTTAGCTTCAAACGCTTTTTTTTCTTATTTGGCTCTCTCTTTAGCTTCAAGCGCTTCTTTTTAGGTATGTGCTAATAATATTTCAACTTGTGTCTTCCATGATATTAATTTAAATAAATCCAAATTGAGATCAGCGGCTTTCCATTTTTCGTCATCAGTTCGTGCTCGTTGACGTTGAGCTAAGTTGAATCGTAATGTTAATGCTGTTAGTATTTCTGATTTTGTTGCATCAGCATCAATTGTTTTAGCCATATTATTAAATAGCTTACGAGAAAGATCATTTAAACTTGTAAATTGTAGGTAGGTGCCTTTTTCCTCATCAAAAACTCTTTCGACATCAGGTAACATTGGTACATTATTATCTTCTGTAAAAGTAAATTCAATTAATACTACAAATCTACCATCTTTATTATAAGATATTTTAATAGGATTTACACCCAAATGTTGTTGGTCTGATTTTCTATAATCAATATGTAAACAACTTAAGGGATGAGTTAAAGTTTGACTAACTCTTAACGGCTGAGCTCTCTCCAATTCTCCTTGATCAGACCCAGTAGTTGGATCAATTATTTGAAGAACAAATTGACGAGACTTTTGTGCTTTACGTTCTTGTAAAAAATTTACCTCTATAGTTGGTGAGGGTGTCATTCTATCCATTTCATCCTTGACTATTCTTCTTGCCTCCTGTATAGTAATATTACCTGAATCATTTAGTTTAAAAATATTACAATCAATATCAGTTGTTTGATATTCACGTTTTACTGACTTGCCATAATGTTTCCACGCAAACCCCCCTGTAATAACAATTACTAGGTTATGTTCTTCTAGTCGAATGTTAAGCAAGTTTATTATATCTAAAAGCTTTGGGAATATTTGATCAAAAAAATCCTTTTGTTTTTTATTTTCAATAAATAATGGATTTTGAACATCAAGTTTACGTGTTTCTGTTTCTATAATTATGCCTAATGCCAGCAATACAGTTTGTAAAAAAAGTTGATTTTGTTCATTAATATTCGGAAGTTTACCTCCTCCTCCATTTTGTATATTATTAAAGAAATAATTAAGGTATTTATATATTATTTTTCTACCTGAAATACTATTAATTTTATAATTTTTTTTTTTTTTAGAATTTGGATTAAAGATATGTTTATACATTTTAATATATATAGAGAAAATATTTTAAAGATAATTAATCTTCTTGTTTAGATTTACAAATTTGTTTATATCTAGGCAAAGATCTTCTTCTTAAATCTTTGCTACAATAATGACACATTATTCTTTCTAAAAGCTTATTTATCAGCAAGCAATTTCCAAAATGGCGGAGTTCTGATAAATTTATTTAGTAAAGTTCATATTATTTAAAAGATAAATCTATTTAAAGTTAATTTAGAATTTTAATACATTAATTATGAAACTATTATCTTTTTTTTTTTACTTTATTTTGTCGGCTACCTCGGTTATAAATTCACATTGTTCAGAATATATTCCTAAGGGAATTAGTTATAAATATAGATTTTACGATAATTTAGATTTACCAAAAGAATTTTCGTGGGATAATGTAAATGGTACTAACTATTTGACTAAAAATTTAAATCAGCATCTTCCTAATTATTGCGGGAGTTGCTTTATTCATGGTGCTTTGAGTGCGTTAGCTGATAGAATTAAAATAGCTAGAAAAGCAAGAGAACCTGATATTAATTTGGCTATTCAGTTTATACTAAATTGTGGAAACGCGGGGACTTGCCAAGGAGGAGATCATTTTCAAGTATATAAATTTATTCACGAGTATGGTTCAGTGCCTTATGATACTTGTTTAGCATATGAAGCATGTAGCAGTGATTCGCCTGAAAAAGCTTGTCAAAATAGAGATTATAGCTGTAAACCTATAAATATTTGTAGGACCTGCTATAGCTTCACTTCAGAAGGAGGTGGTTGTGCCTCAATTTCTCCCTACCCTAACGCTACTATATCAAAATATGGTTCTATTATGGGTGCTAATAATATCAAAAATGAAATCTATCGTAATGGTCCTGTCGCTTGTGGTATTAATGCGGATGCTATTCTTGATTATCAGGGAGGTGTGCTGGATTTACCTGATGCTAGTAGAGAAATTAATCATATAGTTAGTGTGGTAGGTTGGGAGTTTGATGAGGATTTAGGTAAGGAATATTTCAAAATTCGAAATAACTGGGGAGAATACTACGGCGAATTAGGATTTTTGAAAGTAGTTTCTGGTGAAAATCAATTAGGTTTAGAAAATTCATGCGTTTTTGCAGATCCTGGATCTTGGACTGAGATGAATAAGCCTTGTGACCTAAATGGTAGTAATTGCCAAGATAATAATAAAAATCAAGTATGGGTAAGTGAAACACCCGTTACGCTAAATACAAAAGGTCTACCGTTAGATACAGATTATATCAATGATCCAAGTCATCATGAATTACTAAATTCCGATGAAGATACATGGGTAGCGGGACATAATGAATATTTTACTAATAAAACATATCAGGAGGTATCTCATTTAATGGGCACTGTTTCACACAAGCTAGATATTGGTAATACTTGTCCTACTAAGGAAGATAGTGATGATGATGGTTCTGATATTCCAACTGAGTTTTCTGCGTTATTAGAATGGCCTGATCTAATTTCTCCTATTAGGGACCAGGGTAGATGTGGATCATGCTACGCAGTATCAGCTGCCGAAGTATTAACGGATAGATTTGCAATTTCTACTAATAGTTCTAAAAGCCCTATTCTATCTCCTGAGGATATAGTATCTTGTGATAATGCTGAGCATGCTTGTGGTGGAGGAGAATTACCTAGCACTTGGAAATATATGGTCCAAAAAGGTTTAGTCACAGAAAATTGTTTGCCTTATAGTGCAGGAAACGGAACAGCACCATCTTGCCCTATAAAAAAAAAATGTGCGGATGGTTCAAGATGGAAAAAATATAAAGCCTTAAACTCTTATCCTATTAAAGGTGTCAAGAATATTCAAAGAGAATTGATGACTAATGGCCCTATTCAAGTAGCATTTTCGGTATATAAGTCTTTTATGAGCTATAAATATGGAGTTTATAAGAAGAAATGGTATGAGGTTATTCCGGAAGGAGGGCATGCGGTCAGGTTGCTAGGCTTCGGTACTGAAAATAAGCAGGATTACTGGCTAGTGGCTAACTCCTGGTCTACACACTTTGGAATAGGAGGTTATTTCAAGATAGCAAGAGGAACTGATGAATGTGGGATTGAGAGCTCCGGTCCGCCTTATAGTGGCCTTGCGTCAATTTAAATGTTTTAAAATTTTAATATAAAAATAAATATATTAAAATTCTAAAAAAAAATTTGATTTAACTACATTTTATTTTTAATAATTGTATATAATGGTTGATAACGAGTGTATTGTTGATAAATTAGTTTCAGAAGCTTCTAAAAAAGATAAACATAAAAGGTGTATTCATAATAAAAGGCTTAGTAGATGTCGTCTTTGTCCTAATGGAGGAAAAGACTTAAAACCTCGTAAAATAAAAAATTGTATTCATAATGATTTAATTACCAAATGCAGTATTTGTCGAGGTCAGCGTTTATGTATTCACAATAAAAGAAAAAGTCGTTGCACTATCTGCGATGGTAGTGAAATTTGTATTCACAATAAAAGAAAAAGTCGTTGCTCCATCTGTGATGGTAGTGAAATTTGTATTCATAATAAATTTAAACAAGGTTGCCGATTATGTGGTGGTTCTACTATATGTATCCATAATAAGGATAAACACTATTGTAAAGAGTGTGAAGGTTCAGGACTTTGTGAGCACAATCGTAATAAATATACCTGCAAAAAATGTCTAGGAAATTCAATATGCGAACATAACAAAGTTAGAACGTTCTGTTTTTTATGTGGAGGAGGAGCAATGTGTATTCACGGGAAAAAAAAATATATATGTGTTGATTGTAAGGGAAGCCAAATTTGTAAGCATAATAAAGATAAACGATATTGTAAAGATTGTGATGGCCGCGGTCTCTGTAAAAATGAATGGTGTTCTACAACAAAAAGACACAATGGATATTGCGCCCGATGCTGTCTATTTCAATTTCCAGACATGAAACTATCAAAAAACTACAAAACAAAAGAAAGAACCACTGTTTCAAAAATAGAAGAATATTTCCCAAATTTAATATGGGTAAAAGATAAGACCATAGAAGGTGGTTGTTCCATGAGAAGACCAGACTTACTAGTTGATATGGGAAGTCATATAATTATAATAGAAATAGATGAAAACAAACACAATACAGAGTCGTATTCGTGTGAGAATAAACGCATTTGTCAGATATGGAATGATGTAGGAGAAAGAAATATAATTTTTATAAGATTTAACCCAGATTCATATACGAATAGTGAAGGTGTTAAAATAAAATCGTGTTTTAAAGAAAATAGAAAAATAGGAGCTTTAACTCTAAATCCACAAGAAGAGCAACAATGGAAGGAAAGAATAGATAAGTTATTGGAAACCATAGAATATTGGACTAATAATGTTCCAGATAAATTAATTGATATTGTATTTTTATTTTATGATGAGATTATAGAAGAAAATGACGAAGAGAAAGAATAATAAATTTAGGTATTAATTTATATTATATACAATTATTATAATTATTATAATTAAAATAGTTGTATATAATATAAATGTATAATAAAATAAAAAATCCTTTAACAGGTAGAAAAGTGGATATCAGAAGTAATTTAGGAAAAAAAATTATAAAAGCTTATTTATCACCAAGCAATGTCCAAAATGGCGGGATTTCATTTAAAAATCGCACAGCAAGATATCTAAAACACATAGGAACTTCAGAAGGAGAAAATGAAAACATAGCATGTCCGAGTTGTAGTATGAGCTCATTAGGAATGCCAGTGAACATCGTAAATTTTATGACTTATCAACAGAAAACTAGAACAGAAGCGGACTGGAATGCGTGCAGTTCATCATATATAGACATAAATGGAATATTAAATGATATAAATGAAACTAGAGATCCGGAACTTGAATCAAAAATCTATATTTGGGGTAAAGGTACGGTACCGACGGATCCGTACGTTAAGGAATTGAAAGTCTACGATTTTTCATTGATAAAAAAGAATGTTAATGGCATTAAATATAACATTCAGTTTCCAGAGTATGAATTTGAGCCATTTTTTATACCAGGCGACACATGGACTGAGAGGGAAAGAGGCGATGGTCTCGGTGAACGAGCTTTAATGAATATTTTTGAAAATCTTAAAAATGGAAGTTCTACGCTACTTGCTTTTGAATGGGCAGACAGAATTGGGACAGAACAATCAGGGGCAGGTCATGTTGTAGTTATTTCAAAGAGTTATAAGGGAAATCCTTATCTGATTGATTCGCAACAACCTTCTTGGAGAGATAAAAAACAAGGATATTATAGGGGGTGGAACAAAATTATCAAGTATTTCAATAATAGTAGTTTGCCAAGCTTTTTTATCACATTTAATAATTCTCCATGGGAAAGATCTAGCCTCGATGACTGGAAATTAAAGTTTCCAGAATATGAATTAAATATAGACATAGATGTAGTATTTCCCCAAACATACCTGTCAGTCTCACAAATGCCAAATTATTTAGATGAATCAAAAAATACAGATCATCCATCTAGAAATGTTTCGTATCTAAACGAAAGGGAAGATCCAAATCATATGATGGAACTTTGGCATGATATACCAGAGTCTGAATTATTACAACTAGACCAAAGTAGAGAAAACACCCCAGGAACACGTGTAGGGCCTATAATAGAAGAAATTGAATAAGGTGAACAAAATCTCTCATGTAGTCCTTGGGTATTTTAAGATAGTAATTGGTACCTATAAATTATGATTCATCGTTACTAATAAATTTTAGCCGGATAATTGCATTAAAAATAACTTCCATCATCTGTAAATGTACCACCTGTATGATAAAAAATTTAAATATTTTTTTTAATATAGATTTACCTAATTTACTAAAAGTATTTACTTTTCTATTAGTATAAGGGTTAATTATTGATTTATATATTATATATATATGATATATATGAGATATAATTTATATATATATCTATAAATTAATTGACATTGTATTTTGTTTTATGATGAAATGGTTAATTATTTCATTTTTTATTTTATTTTATTGAATATAATAATTTCCATTTAAAGATATTTATTATTTAGAATAATTAAAATGAGTAATCCGATAACTTTAGATAATTTAGCAACGGCAATTGTAAATAATAAAAATTTAGCTACACAAAATGATGTATCTACACTTTTACCTAGCCAAACATCCAATTCTAATAAATTTTTAACTACAGATGGAACTTATTTAAATTGGGGGGAGGTGGATGTTTTACCGAATCAAGCATCTAATGCGGGTAAATTTTTGACAACAGACGGGATTTCAACAACTTGGGGAGATGCGGGAGGAGCGAGTGGTGTTAACGTACATGGATTTTTATCAGGAGTTTCAAATACGGATGAGGCAGCATCTTTGGATTTAACATTTACACGTCATAATACTACCGACTTGACGATCAGCATACCTAAGGTATCTTTTCCTTCAAGTTACATAGCACAAACAGGTGCTTTCGGAGCAACCCAAAATGAAGGAGAGGGACTATTTTCGATAGGCAATACTAACGCACAGGCAGCTGCTGATCGTAGTGGAGGTGCCAAAACTAAGAACTCAATATTCATTGGTCCCGAAGCTGGTGATGGTATAGAAGCGATCAATGATAATTATGGAGGTGACAATGCGACAGCTGTTGGTTTTAGAGCATTAGGAGGCTTAGAGAGTGGGCAGCACATGTCAAATACCACAGCAATAGGATCCCATGCGGGCTATTTAACTCGGTCTATTCATTCAGTGATGATAGGGGTTAATGCCGGGAAAAATTGTAGGTCTCAAGGCTCGGTCTATATTGGTAACTCAGCAGGCCAAGATTGCACTTTCACGACAGGGTTTAATGTAGGTATTGGTTATGAAGCATGTAAGGGTGCAAACCAGAGAGATAATGTCTGTATTGGGTACAGGGCGGGCAGTGGTGGTCATGGTAGATATGGACAGAAAAACACGTACGTTGGACACGATGCAGCACAAGCAATTGATGATACAACACATACAGGAAGAAATACCTGTATTGGTCAGTCTGCGGGGAAAAGTTCTGTTGGTTATCGCAACATTTATATTGGCGTAGGAGCGGGTAAAGATGACACAGCCAACGAAAAACTTAAGATTGGTACTTTGTTAGAGGGCACTTTACCTAGTTACGCAGGTGGTAGTGCTACAGGAATATTCAAGATAAATGCGGGCCATGTGGAAGTAGAAGTGCCAAATTTACCTGGTTCGTACGATAGTGGTCATCCGAACAGAATATGGTCGGATAGCGGAACATTGATGGTAGGCGACAGCAGTGGTGGTGGTGGTGGAGACCCGATTCCCTATAGCCAAAATGGGAATCAAACCTCGTTATATGTTGGTCCCCTGGCCAACGACTCGTCTACCAATCCCTATAATAACTATACCACTGCACTGGGATACAAGGCACATGCTAATGTATCGAGTGGTGGTCAATGGAATGCGAATTTTGGTGCACAATCTGGTCATTATTACAATGGACAATTCAACGTGTTTGTTGGGTATGCATCAGGTGGAGGGGGATCGTCATCATCAGGTGGATCCAAGGCGGGTGATTACAATCTTATGATAGGCAATGAAGCAGGGAACAAGGCCGCTGGCCATCGCAACATCTTTGTTGGACCTGGAGCGGGCAAAAACCAAGGGACCGACGACGATCGATTTAAACTAGGTTACTACAGCTATCTCTTATTCGACGGCAAAATGCCTACTGGCTCCACGGAAGGAGAGCTCCTGATCAACGCTACGAAACTCAAAGTGAACTCAAGCATTAAGACGCAGGCGGATCTCTCATCATTGGAAGTGGGACAGTTGTATGTTGATACATCCGCTGGAAACGTACTAAAAGTGAAAATGTCATAAAGAATAGATAAGTATCTCTATGTCATGTTTTTTTAAATTCTAGAATATTAATATCATAATATAAATATTAATATACTATATATGTCTATTTCTCTAGGACAACTAGCTACATTAATTGTAGATGAAAAAAATTTAACAAGTTATCCCTCACAAGACGGTAAATCTGGTAAATTTTTGACAACAGACGGTACAACAACTTCATGGGCCGATGGAGTTGGAGGAGGTGGCGGTACCAACGTAGATGGATTTGTATCAGGAGTTTCATTAAATGATAGCATGAATTTTGCCACACTTTTAACATTTACACGTCACAATAATAGCAATATAGCGCTTAATATACCAAAATACAACATTAATACTGGCTTAACACTTTTTAGTAATGGAACATTAACTTTATCACAACAGAATAATCCAAATAAAATCCTCAACATATTACCAAGTTACACTTCGAATTCAGGTAAATTTTTAACAACCGATGGAACTAATTTAAGCTGGGATACAGTTTCTTCTGGAACTACATTACCAAGTCAAACATCAAATTCGGGTAAATTTTTAACAACAGATGGAACTGATTTAAGTTGGGCAGATGCAGGAGGAGGTGGCACCAACGTAGATGGATTTTTATCAGGAGTTTCATTAAATACTAGTATGAGTTCAGCCTCAGTTTTAACATTTACACGTGAGAATGATAGCAATATGGCGATTAGTATACCAACACACAACATTAATACTGGCTTAACAACTTTTAGTAATGGAACATTAACTTTATCACAACAGAATAATCCAAATAAAATCCTCAACATATTACCAAGTTACACTTCGAATTCAGGTAAATTTTTAACAACCGATGGTACTAATTTGAGTTGGGCAGCGGCGGGCGGAGGGGTATCTTGTGCAAATCAAAGGTTACTAACAGTGACATCAGAGGGGGTAATTGACTTACCCAATATTAAGATAGGGTCATCAACAGGTGGCACTACATCAAACACTTTCGTAG
>Ga0206130_10000583_pt1 | contig 60344 bp, 52 predicted proteins | sample Helgoland_Spring_9_FD_148637 | JGI IMG/M metagenome (GOLD analysis project Ga0206130, IMG submission 148637) | Pelagic subsurface seawater microbial communities from Kabeltonne, Helgoland, North Sea - Helgoland_Spring_Bloom_20160512_1 | ecosystem: Environmental > Aquatic > Marine > Epipelagic ... | reverse complement strand
ATTTCCTCCACAGCACCGGAGGCTGTCGGGTATGCGAACGGATGGCTGCCATGGGCTTCTCCGGAAACGGGCGCATTCGCAGCACCGCCGTTGAGCGCAGGCACCTGAACGGCAGGCAGCCAGTCGGTCATGCTTGGGTTCCAGACCAGGTCGCCGGTGGGATTCAGCGCGCCGCTCCTGAGAAGGCCCTGCAATTCCCCCAAAGTAATCGGCCCGTGTTGCTGTCCGTCCTTCGCGTAGTACCATTGATCCATGGCGCGGTTCTTAGCGGTTTCGCTTCAGGCGGGCAAACCATAACCATCGCCGGAAATGTAAATCATCCTTCCACCGGGCGCGGAATTTCGTTAGGTATGACGGGATATGAGACGGGTCGGAGAGTTTGAAACCCGCTTCCAGAAAATCACTGTCTGGAAATCGGAGCTGGCGACCGAGTTCCGGGTGGCCGGAGCCATCCATGCTTCGTTCCACAAAAAGCGTTTTCTGACCGGCCTCGCATGGGATCTCATTGCGGCTGGCGCGCTGCTGCATCCCACCGGCAAGCCTGCATCCATTCTCATGCTTGGCGTCGCGGGCGGCACCGCGCTACGCACTCTGCGCCACCTGCTGCCCGATGTTTCTCTCACCGGCATCGATCTCGACGGCGAGCTCATCGACCGCGCCCGCAAGGAGATGGCACTCGCCAAAACCGGTACGGAGATTGTCATCGCAGACGCCTTCGAGTGGATGGAAAGCAACACCCGCAAATTCGATGTCATCATCGACGATCTCTATCTCGCGGGAGATGACGATGTTTTCCGCCCCGGCGAGTGCGATTTGCAATGGCTCGAGCAGGTGGAGCGGTCCCTCGCGCCGGGCGGAATTCTCATTACAAATCTCGTGATCGGCCCCGGGCATCGCGCCCGCCAGTCCGCGACGCGGAAGGCATTGCTGGGGCGTTTCCCCTGCGTCCGCTCCCTCCGCACGGAGGAAAGCATGAACGAAATCATCGTCTCCGGTGAAAAGGCCGAAACCCGCCGCGCACTGACGGTTCACACCGCGGTCTTCGATGACTGGCGTGACCGGATGTTCTGGAAACGCATCAAGGTCGAGAAGCTCGGGTGATTTCTTCCCTTGGAGTTTGGGCTTTAAAATCTAGGGTTTGGCGAAGCCAATGTCCGATCTCTTTTCCACCCCACAGGCGAAAGCAGGCAAGCCGGAGATCTCCGAGCCGCTTGCCGCACGCATGAGGCCGCGAACCCTTGATGATGTTCTCGGTCAGGATCACATATTGGGGGAAGGGAAGCTCCTCCGCCGCGCCATCGAGGCGGATCGCTTCGCCTCCCTCATTTTCTATGGCCCGCCCGGCACGGGGAAAACATCGCTCGCCAACGTCATCGCCCGCACCACCGGCTCGCGCTTCGAGTCGCTCAACGGGGTGGAGTCAAACGTTGCCGAGATCCGCGAGAAAATCGCGCAGGCGAAGATGAACCGCGACCTCCGGGGCGAGACCACCATCCTTTTCATCGACGAGATCCACCGCTTCAACAAAGCCCAGCAGGATGTTCTCCTCCCCCATCTCGAGCGCGGCACCGTGCGCTTCATCGGCGCAACCACCCACAACCCCTATTTCTACGTCAACTCCCCGCTGGTCTCCCGCTCGCAGATCTTCCAGCTCGAGGCAGTCGATGAAACATCCATCTCAAATCTGTTAGAAAAGGCGATCGCCGATCCCGAACGCGGCCTCGGCAAGATGCCGATCACCGCGGATCCCGAAGCGATACTCCACCTCGCCAAGCTCTCCGACGGCGACGTCCGCAAAGCCCTCACCGCTCTTGAGCTCGCCACCGTCGGTTCCACGTCCGCCGTCCACATCACTTTGGAAATCGCCGAGGAATCGATACAGCGAAAAGCCGTCCACTACGGCGACGATGGCCACTACGACACCATTTCCGCCTTCATCAAATCCATCCGCGGCTCCGATCCCGATGCCGCTCTCTACTGGCTCGCGAAAATGCTTCACGCCGGCGAGGATCCCCGTTTCATCTCCCGCCGCCTCGTCATCGCCGCCTCCGAGGACATCGGTCTCGCCGATTCCGGAGCACTCCGCGTTGCGCTTGATGCCCACCACGCCCTCGAATTCATCGGCATGCCCGAGGGACGTATCCCGCTCGCCCACGCCACCGTCTATCTCGCGACCTCACCCAAGTCCAACAGCGCCTACGCCGCCCTTGGAGCCGCGATCAAGGATGTCGAGACCGGCCGCACCCTCGCCGTCCCGGAGCACCTCCGCAGCCCGACTTCCAAAAAACTCACAGGCAAACCGGAGGACTCCATGAAGTATCTCTACTCCCACGATTACGAAGGTCACTACGTCCCCCAGTCCTACCTCCCCGACGGCCGCACCTACTACCAGCCAGGCGAGCAAGGCATGGAAAAGCGGATCAAGGAAAGACTGGATTTCTGGAAAAATTCAAAATTCAAATCACAAAATCCAAAGGGAGAGACGGATTGAAATCCCACATATTTATTCATCATCTCCCAAAAACTTTTCTTACTTCGCGTCCTTGGCGGTTCAATCCTCTTCCGCCAATGGGCGACCGGCATCCTCCGTGACCCTTCTGATACCTCCCTCCTCAGATCATCCTTCCTGCCACTGCGCAGAACTTCTTCAACCGGTTCAGATCAGCCAAAATCAAACAGGATATCCGCCGAGTGCTCTTGTACACCTCCCAAATACGAAATGATCGCGTCGATGGCATGTTTTTCCCCGGTTGCCAAGCCGCTGCTGAATGCCAGAGATAGCAATCCGTCGCAGGAAATCCCTTCGCAGCAACCCGATTTCAAGCGTTCGTAGCCCTGCATCCGGCGAACTTGGAGAAGCAATTGCTCCCAGCAGATCACCTTGATGCGTCCACGTTGGCTGACACTTGAGAGCCTCTTGTAGTCTTTCAACGCCCGCTTGTCACCGGTCACCACCACGCCTCCGGTATGTTCCGCCTCTGCGAACAAAAGCGCCTCACCGGGATCCATCCCACCGTCCAGCAACTCCTGCTCGCGATCCACGCTTCCGGCACCGTCCAGCACCGCGTGGCTATCACAGAAATCGGCCAAAGCCTTCTGGAACTCCGCTTTGCCCAGCTTTTGCGACATCCGTTTGAGATTTCCCCTCAGGCTGGCAAGATAACGCACCTCCAGTTCGCTCCCGGAGACACCGAGAAGTTCGGGCAAAAGCGGAAGGAAACCGCAGGACGCGAGTTTCAGAACCACGTCGCGATCGCTGAAATAGATCATGCACCAAGGCCGGTGGTGCGGGAGATGAACTCCCATGCTTCCTCGCTGACTTCAGCGGCATCAAGATTCTCCCTTGTCGCTCCGGCGAGATCCAATCCGGCATCATCCTCCTTTTCAAGAACACTCAAGGCACCGTTCGATAGCGCCCACTCCCTTGTGTTAAAGCCGTAGTTCAGAGCGGCCACGCCGGGAGCGACGCGGTAGTTCTTACCGAACTCCTTCGCCTGGGAGGCGAGCTGCTTCGTGTTCATTCTGCTGACCGAATGCAGACCGAGGTTGCTATGCCCGGTAAGAAGAAGCGCGGCGTAGGCGTTTGCATCGATCTCCTCCTGTTCGGCGGAGTTGGAATCGATTTTCTCATCCACAAGGGTTTGTCCCGGCTTCAGATGGCCGTGATGTATGTGCCCGAGCTCGTGGGCTACGATGAACGCGATCCATGAAGGACTTTTCCTTCCGTTCAGGATCACAATCACCGGCCTGTCGCCCACCATGGTGGTCAGTGCGTCCGGTTTTTTTGCGGCTGTCGGGAGGTTTTTGAGAAAAACAACGGGAATCCCCGCCTCCCAGGAATACCGGAGGATATGGCGGAGGCAGACCCAATCCCTGTCAGACCTCGCCAGTAGTTTTTCACGCCACTCCGTCGGTGGTGGCAGGGCTTCGAAAGCGGGATTATCTGAGAATGCCCTTGCGACCGCACGTGCCAAGGCCAAGGCAATCTGGGTGGAAAGGCAGACATCATCTTCCGTTTTTCCCTTCGCCTTCTTGTATTTCACATTCCCGGCTTGGGAAAAGGCCAGCTCGGAGGTCGGATCTAGTAGCGATTTAAGGCTGTAGCCGATGTGTGCGGAAATATAGGCAGTCACCTCGCGGAATCCGCCGGGCGTCAGCGCCAGCGATTCATCCCACCAAGAGGGCAATACGGTTTCGTTGAGATACTTCCGCTTGATCCCTGCCTCGGACAGCCGGGCGCGCAGTCCCTTCATCGGATTCTCGACGGTCTTTTTCGTTTTGGTGGCGGGCACGGGGTCGAAAGTAATGGCGTATGTTTCGGATTTCTTTGCGCTCCAAGCTACGGCACACATAGGACTTTACAAGCCATATCAACCCGCCACCTAGGTGAGCCGAGGATCTTCTCTTCCTCCGCACGCATCATCGCGACTTTTCATTTGATGCTGGCACAGGACGATTAGAAACATGCGCATCGACATCCTCACCCTCTTCCTCGAGATCGCGCTTTCGCCGGCTTGTTCCCGGAATCATAACTTGCGCTGACCTCTTTCCAGGTATTCGGCGGATTCATGCGGCGGATTCATACGGCGGCCTGTAACGGTTGCCATTTTCCGCGATTCTGGAGAATTGCTAACCCTTGTTCTTTCGCGTTCTCGTAGAATTCCAAAAGATGCGCTTTAAGCTCCTCGAATTTGGTATCTAGAGCCTCGCCTTGGTAGCCCCTTTCCAGAAGAAAAAGTGTCGTACTCAGAGCCTCAAGTTCACTGGCTGATTTGCCATTGAGTCCTTTTGCGAACCCAGACCAAGCCGGAGACTCGCTCAAAAGGCCTGCCTGCCTGAGTTCTGGCAAACGTTTGCCACTGGAAAAAACGTAGGTGTTGACTCTCTGCTCTTCGCTCAGAATTTCGAAAACATCGAGATGGTCGATTTCAGCTTTCAGGGTAGAGGAAAATGGTCCGAACTGCGCGAATTCAAACCGTTCGTCGAAGGGTGCTCCAGCACATTGCAGGATGTGAACAATCTTCTGAAACTTCTTACGTCCCTCAATCTGACCAAGCTCTTGGATCAGGAGCGGCAGGATAATGGAGTAGTGCATAAAAACAGTTAAGCCAAATTAAATTTTAGGACAAGCGAATTAATCTCAGCTGCTACGGTGTGGTGGGCATACAGCCTCACAACGTCCTCACTGTTTTCGGCCATTGATTTGAAAAGGAAAGAACGGAATTCAACCGGCTCTGCGATTGAATCGAGATTTCCGTCTGAAAGCATTATGGATGTAGTATTCTCCGCGTTTTCCTTCCCTTTGGTTTTTTTCAAGGTGTGAAAGAAATCCTTATACGATGCCCATTTGCTGATTTCATCCAATTCCCACTTCCACGCGGGAAAGTCTTTTGTCGCCCCTTCCAACGTGCCCATGAGTCTCCCGAAATCCACAGGGTCTTTTTTCGTCAGTTCGATACATTCGAAAACCCTTGTGCCATCAGGAAGTTTTTTCCTGCGCTCAAGGAAAGCAGCGGACAGCTCCGCGATAAACTGATCCCCTGATTCCCTCCAGCCCTCCATCGCCGTAGTGAGAGTGCCATCGTCTAGGCGAAGAAAATCCCTGTCACTTATCGCGCCGGAAGTTTTAAGGAATTCCAAAAGCACTGGTGGTGTGCCCGGAAGTCTGTCGTCAAGGAGATCGCCCGCTTCCACGCTGACTGATGCGGCCTTTTTCAGAAGGCAAAGCAGAAGCGCTTCCCACATGCGGGTCGTCCGGTGGAAGTAGACCTGCATGGTCATGTGATAGCGGGCGATAATTAGTTGCTCGGCGGCGTAAAGGCCACGCTTCTCATCTAGGCACAGTCTGAGAACCGGCTCATTCTGTTCTCCGTCATCTCTGCTCAAAGGTTCTTTACCTAAGCAGAGGTGCGCCGCTACCCAATCGAGGTCGTACTGTCCGTATTCCACCCCGGTGAAAAGCGAATCCCTTAGTAGATAGTCCATCCTGTCCGCATCAAGCTGACTGCTTACAATGTCACAGAGAAATCTGCGGCTATGCAGTTTTTGCAAAACCGAGGCCACTTCCTCTACGTCCACGCCAACTTTTGCCAACTTTTCCGGGATTCCAAGTTCCGGGTTTTTCAGCAGACTGATTGTTCGCTTCTCGTGATCCGCGTTCGCTTTGAAAAGGCGCTCCATCGCATGGGAAAATGGCGCGTGGCCGATATCGTGCAAAAGAGCAGCTGCGAGAACCGTTCTGCGGTTCTTTTCCAAAAGTCCGGAAACCTCTTCATTCTCACGGTAACGCTTCTTTAGGGTAGATAGGATCTTCCCCGCCACATGCAGGACTCCCATGGAGTGGGAGAACCTGCTGTGCTCCGCGCCGTGATAGGTGAGCCAACTCACCCCGAGTTGGCGTATCCGCCTCAGTCTCTGCATCGGCAACGTATCGATCAGCTCCAAGAGAAATCCGTCGTCCTCATCAAGGTGAATCAGGTTGTGGACTGGATCGCGGAAAACGATCCCTCTTTTGGGAGTTTCACTCATCTAAGAAATTCGGTGTAATCTATTAATTTAGGCAAGGCTAAAGTTTCAGGGAGTCCGTTTCGCCCAATGGGAAATCCATTGGACTTGCCGTGAATTTTATTTTCCCGACTTCTTCCGGTTGTCGTCTTTGCAGAGCATCTGGCAGTTCGCCGCAATGGTTCTACCACCCTCATGCCATGGGGTGATGTGGTCGCCTTCCATCCCTGAGAATTCGAAATGCTCTTTGCACGCCGGACAGATTCCCTTCTGCCTCTCGTATGCTTGCCTCTTCATTTTGGGCGTGAAAGCACGGATGCTGAGGTGTCTTTCCTTCCCATCCAGAACGTAGGAATAGATTCCGGTTTGCCTCGTCACATCTTCGTCCTCCATCAATTCGGCGACCCGCTCCTCCAGCGTGTCAGGATTGAGCGTTTTTCCTTTGAACCGGTTATAAAGGTCACCCCATGGGACTGTCTTCATTGGAGTTCGGTGGTTCGGGAATGTGGCTTTGACCCACGCAATGACACTCTGAAAGTAATGCCAGATCTCACCGGCGTTCTCATCATGCTGGTGCTTGGACATGTAGTCGTCGATTGTCCCGTCCGCATGCCAAGCGATGGCCGTTTCAAGGTAATCCTGGCGGATCGGTCTTCCAGTGAGGTAATCGCTCCCCAGCCGGTATGCCGCACAACCAGTCTTGCTGAAATACCGCTTCGCATCAGCCGTCCAAGGTCCCGCATAAACCGCGTTCCGCATTTCTTGGTCGTAGAGCTCTTCGCCAGCGATGTTGATCGTTTTGAACCACTCCAGCTTTTCGCTAGGCGCGCCCGTGCAAAAATAAACCATCAGCGTGTAATCGAGGATCTGCTGTTGTTGGTCGTCCTGAAGGTTGTGAAACGCCAGACCGTTGATTGAATAGTCACCGTTGACGTACTGGCAGATGGATAGCGTCCGCTGTTGCCCGTCGATCACTTCCAGATTGCCATCCTCGCGAACCGCCCAATACATGACATTGAGCGGGTAGTCTTTCCTGACCGTGTCCATCACTGCATTCCGCTGCAGATCCTTGTAAATGAACTCACGCTGATAAGGCGGCCGGATGTCGAGCTTCTCGCCAAAGCCAACGACGCCAGCCTCATCCTTGTCCTCGAAGCCCTCAAAGAGTTCGCTTACTTTTATTTCGTGGAGTTCGATCTTCATTTTATTTTTCTGATCAAAAGGCGCGCGTATGTCGCCTTGTACGTTTTGTCGGTCTTGATCGCCGCGCGGCGATTCAAATCACCAGGATTAGGGACGTCTGCACGCTTATACTCCCTGGTCTTTAGCCCCCACTCGTTTCCGCGATCCGTGATTCCTAAAATCTCAAATTGCTCGGGATTATGGTGTTCCAAGAAGGTAACGGGAACTCCCATTGAGTAGTCATAATCCATGGGTATGTCAGCAAACTTCCCTACCTCGATAGCTTCGTAATTATCGTAGGTTGGATAATGTTCGGGGGAATATGATTTGAAGAGAATCAGTTCCTCGTGTCGCTTTGCGATATCCAGATTCGTGTACCAACATGCGTTCCCCAGGCTGCGCCAATTTGTGCCGTTATCGTCACGCCAACTTCTGACGCTACGCTGCTCGTAATGATCCGGCACGACAAAGGCCACGGGATGTGAATAGCCTAACCAGATTTCGTTGGCCTTTATCAGCGCGAATGTCTCCTTGTAGGTTATCGCGTTATGGTTCCCTATGATGAGGAATTTTTTCCCATGGTCGATAAGCTGCTGAACATATTCCCTAAACAGGGAGAACGGCGGATTGGTGACAACGATGTCGGCTTCTTTCAGTAGCGCGATGCATTCCTCACTACGGAAGTCGCCGTCGCCGTCGAACTCATGCACGCCGATCTCAGTCGGATCAGGGACTCGGTTTCCGTTCTTGTCGCCTTCATAAACGAGGTAGACCCCCTTTTCCGCCTCGTGAGTGCTGAATAAATCGGTGTCCTGGTTCTTGTAGCAGGTGGTGATGAGTTTTTTCAGTTTCAACTTCTCAAAGTTGTAGGAAAAGAAGTGGAAAAAATTGCTGACGCGGGGATCGTCGCAGTTGCACAGCACTGTCTTGCCCTCGAAGTGCTTCGTGTAGTGCTTGAGTTCCTTCTCGATATCTGAAAGCTGAGTGTAAAACTCATCCTGTTTGGCTTTCCTTGCGCTGCCCAAGCTTCTGTTCAGTGGCTTTTAATCCGCGGTTTTCTGTATTTTTCCCATTTCTCCCAAGAAGTTTAACCATCGTGATGATCATTGGCAAGAGGAGTAAATACCGGCTTTGACCTAAAAAGATGCATTCGGGAGTTCCGAAAAAGAAAACCCCGCCCAACCTACTTGAATACCCGACGCAGTGCGTTGGGGTTCAGCTGGCGCGGAGCCGATCGCTCAGTGCCAGAATTCTTAAATCTCGTCAAATACTGGATCACGTCTTGATCCAGACTAATCCCACTTGTTTAGGAGCTTAACTTGTCTGGATTCAAATTAGGCAACTACCAACTATCTCCAGATGGCGGCGGATTGTATCCGCCATGCCAAACGCTTCCCTTCCCTTCCCTTGGAATGGCGGATACAATCCGCCGCTACGATGAAAATCGATATACTCACCCTCTTTCCAGAAATCGCGCTTTCACCGCTGAGCGATTCCATCATCCAGCGCGCCCGCGATGCGGGGTTGGTGGAAATCCATGGTCACAATCTGCGGGATTGGTCGCAGGACAAGCACAGGCGCGTCGATGACTCGCCCTGCGGCGGCGGACCGGGGATGGTTCTTCAGCCCGGGCCGCTGCATGCGGCGATCACGGAGCTGAAGCAGGAAAACACCCACACCATCCTGATGACCCCGCAGGGTGCTCCGCTGAAACAGGCACGCGTCCGAGAGCTTTCCTCGGAAACGCATCTCCTCATCGTTTGCGGCCACTACGAGGGCATCGACCACCGCGTCGTCGAGACGCTCATCGATGAGGAAATCTCCATCGGCGACTACGTGCTGACGAACGGGGCGATTGCCGCTGCGGTGCTTAGTGATGCGGTGATCCGGCTGCTGCCGGGTGCGCTCGGTGATTCGCAATCTGCCGTCGAGGAATCATTTTCCGATCCCAATTTGTTAGAGGCACCGTGCTACACACGACCCGTTGATTTCGCAGGGATGAAGGTTCCTGAAATCCTGCTTTCGGGAAACCACGCGAAGATTGCCCAGTGGCGCAAAGAGCAAGCCGCCTTGCGCACCCGGAAGAACCGCCCGGATCTGTAGCTTCGTATGGCCATCCCGGGCAACGCATTGACCCGTGATTCCTGAGTTCATGGACGGGAAGGCCATCTCAGCATCTGGATGGAACAGGCCAAGCTCCCGCCCGCAGCCCTCGAGCTCGCTGCGAAGCCGATCGAGTGAGGCTTCGCCTCAGTGATCGAGCTTGAGCTTCTTCAGTTTCGGCTCGACCACATACTGGCAGTAGCCATTGCGGGTCTTGTTCTGAAAGTAGTAGTCCTGGTGGTAATTCTCCGCCGGATGAAACGTCACCGCTTCGGTGATCTCGGTGACGATGGGCTTGTCAAAATTTTCCTGCGCCGCCTGCTTCGAAGCCTCGGCGAGTTTCCTCTGTTCGGCGTTTTCGAAGAAAATCGAGGATCGGTATTGGGTGCCGACGTCGTTGCCCTGGCGATTGAGCTGGGTGGGATCGTGCAGATCCCAGAACCAGGCGAGCACCCTTTCCAAGGGAATCAATTTCGGGGCGAAAACCACCTGCACCACCTCCGCGTGGCCGCTTGTGCCGGTGCAGATGTCCTCGTAGGTCGGGTTCTCCGATGCCCCGCCCATGTATCCTGAAACGGCGGCATGGATCCCCTCGAGCTGGTTGTAGGCAGCCTCAACGCACCAGAAGCATCCGGCGCCAAGGGTAATGGTTTCCGCTCCTTCTGGCACCGGTGGCTTCTCGGCGGGTGATTTTATGTCCGTCTGCATGCGGTGAGGGTAGCTCGGAAATGGGGCGGCACAAGGAGGCCCTCGATCTGGCCACAATGGCGGATTTGCCGGATTGATTCGCGGGTTAATTCGTCCAACAGCTTTTTTAATAAACGGAGGACACGGAGATAAAAAAATCCCCCCGGAATGCTCCGGAGGGATTTGGGAAAAGGAAACAGGGATCAGCCAGCGAAGTTCGCAGCGGCGACGTCCCAGTTCACGACGTTCCAGAACGCGCCGATGTAGGCCGGGCGCTTGTTTTGGTAGTTGAGGTAGTAGGCGTGCTCCCAGACATCGAGGCCGAGGATTGGGGTGCAGCCGCCGCAGCCGCCGAAGTCAGATCCCATGGTCGGGTTGTCTTGGTTTGCGCTGGAGCAGACGGTGAGTGTGCCGTCGGATTTCTTGCAGAGCCATGCCCAGCCGGAGCCGAAACGTGTCATGCCGGCCTTGGTGAAGGCTTCCTTGAAGGCGTCAAACGATCCAAATGCGGAGTCGATGGCTGCTGCGAGGTCGCCGGATGGTGCGCTTGCGCCGCCCGGGGCGATGGCTTTCCAGAAAAACGAGTGGTTCCAGTGGCCGCCGCCGTTGTTGCGCACCGCGCCGCGGATCGCTTCCGGAACTGCGGAGAGATCGGATACGAGCTCGCAGATGGATTTTGCCTCAAGCTCGGCGTTTCCTGCGATCGCGTTGTTGAGATTGGTGACGTAGGCTTGGTGGTGCCTGTCGTGGTGGATTTCCATTGTCAGTGCGTCGATGTGGGGTTCGAGCGCGTCGAAGGAATAGCCGAGGTCTGGTAATGTATGTGCCATGGTAGTGAAATGGTTGGTTGTCTGGTTGCAGTTGTCGCGGCAGCATAGGGAAAGAAATTTCCCGCCGCACAAGTAACTACAACGCCAGCAATCCCGCACCCGCAAGCAGAAACCAGCCATGCCTCCCGAACTCGAACCCTACCTTCCACTCATCGTCACCGCCATCGCCTCCCTTTTCATCGGTTGGCTGATCACCTGGCTGGCCGCATCCGGCGCGAAATCCGCTCTGCTTGAACGACTCAAATCCGAGGAGCGCCGCAACGCGGATTCCCAAGCTCGCCTCGCCCACGCCGAGGCGGAAAGCCAGCGCAACGAGACCCAGGCGCAGACTTTCCGCAACCAGCTTGCGGAAACCACCAGCCGCCTGGAGGCCGAGCGCAAGGCGGCAGAGGAAAAGCAGGCGCTGCTCGGGCGCGCCGAGGCCAAGCTCTCCGACACCTTCAAAGCCCTTTCTGCCGACGCACTGAAAGGTGCCTCCGAACAATTCTTGCATCTCGCGAAATCCACCCTGGCCTCCCAGACCGAGGAAGCGAAAGGCGATATCGAGAAGCGCAAGACCGCCATCGAGACCTTGGTGAAACCGGTCGCCGACTCCCTCGGGAAATTCGAGCTCCGTATCGGTGAGATCGAGAAAATCCGCGAAGGCGCCTATTCGGAGCTCAAGGAACAGGTTCGCGCCCTTGGCCAAGGCCAGCTCGGCCTGCAGAAGGAAACCGCCTCGCTGGTAAAGGCTCTCCGCCAGCCCACCGGCCGCGGCCAGTGGGGGGAAATGCAGCTGCGCCGTGTCGTCGAGCTCGCAGGTATGCAGGAGCATTGCGATTTCACCCTCCAGACCACCACAACCACCGACGAGGGCAAGCGCCTCCGCCCCGACATGGTCGTGAAACTCCCCGGCGGGAAAACCATCGTCGTCGATTCCAAGACGCCCATGGATGCCTATCTCAACGCCCTGGAGGCCACCGACGATGACGAACGCGAGCGTTTCCTCACCCAGCACGCCCTGCAGGTGAGCAAGCACATCAAGGATCTCTCCTCCAAGGAATACACCAAGCAGTTCGATGACACCCCGGAGTTCACCGTCCTCTTCCTGCCCAGCGAATCGTTCTTCTCCGCCGCCCTCCACTCCGATCCCGGCCTCATCGAAAAGGGCGTGGACAACGGCGTCATCCTCGCCACCCCGACGACACTCATCGCCCTCCTAAAAGCCGTCGCCTATGGCTGGAGGCAGGAAGCCCTCGCCCTCAACGCCAAGGAAATCTCCGCCCTCGGTCGCACCATGCATGAAAGGCTCGGCAAACTCGCCGACCACTTCGCCAAGCTCGGCAACTCACTCAACTCTGCCGTCGATCACTACAACCGCGCCATCGGCTCCTACGAGACCCGCGTCATGTCCACCGCCCGGAAGTTCGAGGAACTCAAAGCCGCCCCGCAAAACGCCGCCCTCCCGAATCTCGAAAGCATCGACAAAACAACCCGCCCCCTGCTCGCCAATCCGGACATCGACATCGAAGCCAAGGACGACTTCGCCTTCGTCCCGGAAAAGGACACCGCCTCCAAAAAAGCGGCGAGTGATCTGCGGAGCGCGTTTGAGGATTTCTGATTGAATTTTGCATCAGATGCGACTACATCTGATGCATGAGAACCACCTTGGACATCGATTCCGACGTTCTCGCTGCCGCGAAGGAGATGGCCGCGAAGGAGAAATCGACAGCGGGGAGGATTATTTCCGAAGTCTTCCGCCGAGGGATCCAAACGGCGGGAGAAACTTCCAAAACCACCCGCAGCGGGCAGTTCGTGACGAAAAACGGGATCCCGTTGATGCCATCGCGAGGCAGCATCGTGACTTCGGAGCAGGTGAGGAAAATCATGGATGAGGAGGGGATCTGATCCCGCATGAGATACCTACTCGATATCAACCTCATCATCGCCCTGATGGATCCTGACCATGTGTTCCACCAAAGGGCGCACGACTGGTGGGGCGAGGGCGGCAAACCGTGGGCTTCCTGCCCCCTCACCGAAAACGGCTTCATTCGCATCACCGCATCGGCCGCATACAGCCAGGGGAAAACGGCAACCGTTCTGGAAATGGCGTCGAGGCATTCGGCATTCGCCAAAAACTCTGATCATCAATTTTGGGCGGATGATTTTTCGATCACCGATCCAAGCCTCTTCGATCACGCCCTGACCCTCTCATCGAAACATCTCACCGATCTTTACCTCCTGGAAATGGCCACCCGGAACGGAGGCTGCCTCGTGACATTCGACCGAAACATCCCCGGGAATGCTGTCTTATCCGCGGGAGCGGGGAGTTTGCTGGTTCTGTAACCCGAAAGAGAAAAACGGAATCGACAGAAGGACGCGAAGTTCGCAAAGCCTGAATGAGTTAGGGAAGTCAGGCGCTTCACCTTCTGGGTGAATGATAAAGACCATCGTTGAAGTGCCCAAGTGATTGAACCTTTGCTACCTTTGCGTCCTTCTGTAAAAAATCATTTCTGTTTTTTAGGGTAACCAGCCGCCCTCAAGTCAAGCGAGCCCGGGAGGGCTTACGAGGGTTGAGAATCAACGAAGGATTGCCCCAGGGACTCCAATGCATTTCACCCCGCCGCGAGCTTCGATAGCTCTTCCCGGCGGAAGTTCGTGGGGGAGTTGCCGGTGAAGCGGGCGAAGCTGCGGTTGAACTGGGAGAGCGACTGGTAGCCGATGTGGAAGGCGATCTCGGAGACGCGTGCCTGTGGCCTGAGCAGCTCGCGTTTCGCCCATTCGATTCGGCGGCGGTTGATGTAGTCGGTGAGGGTGAGACCGGTGGACTCTTTAAAGACGCGGCAGAAATGGGATTCGCTGAGGCCTGCCTGCCTGGCGACGAGCGGCAGCGGCAGGGGGTCAGCGAGGGTATTCTCGATGAATTTCCGGGCTCGTGCGACGGCTTCGGGCTCATCGCCCTCGCTGGTGATTGTGAGCTTTTCCGCGTGCTTTCCAAGCTGCTCGCCGAAGGAGGCGAGCAGTGTGATCATGCTCTGGTAGCGCTCCGGCTCGACGACCCGTGTCTGGAAATAGGCGGCGCGCAGCTGTTCCGTGTCCTTCTCTGTGAGTCCTTGGCGCTCAAGGGTTTTGGCAACCTTGTCGAAATCCCCCGGTTCCGGAACCTTGTGGAAGACATGCCCCGTCCGCAGCATCCCGATGAGCGTGCCGCCGCAGAGCACAGGCACGGCGCTGGCCGACATACCGGAGAAACATTTGCAGGATGTGGGTCCCTGTATCGTCGCCTCGGCCATGAGCTGACGGTTCACGTCGATACAGGCATTGCAGGTGGCCTCGCAGAGATTGAGTTTCGCACAGAACGGGCTGCCATTTTCGAGCTGGGAGCAGAGTTCCCGGACGTCGGCATTGGGCTTGGCGAACTTGAGAGGCAGCCCAGTGGCACATCGGAACGCTTGCTGATAGGTGATCAGCAGCTCCGAGTTCAGGAGCTTTCCAAATAGCACTTCGTTGAATTGGTCGGTTTCGTCAGTCATTGCACCGTTGGGACAGCTCCCCGCCGTCGTAACCACCAATAGCAAGAAAACCCGCCTAAGCAACCCCCGAACGGGTGTGAATTTTCGAGGTAGGGTCAATCCGGCTCGGTTGACCCAAATCAAAAACGGAAAGGTCGTAAGCTCGGAGAGGTAGTGAGTCCACGGGAAGCGCCGATGCAAAAGAACAGCCCCTCAAACCGAGTCCTATGGAAACAGGCAATATCTTCCGCTTGAAAAACACCGAAAAATCCGCCTGAACTCATCATGCCGCGCCGGGGCGACTCCGGTCGCGCAGGCCGGCAGCGACGAGGGCGAGGGTGATGGCCGAGCTGAGCGGCATGATCACCGCGGCGGCGAGTGGGGTCATGTGGCCGAGCACGGCGGCGGTCACCGCCGAGGCGTTGTAGAGCAGGGCGAATGCGAATGCGGCGGCAACCGCGCGGCGGCGACGGCGGGCGAGATCCAGCATCAGCGGCAGGAAGCGCAGGCTTTGGCCGAGGAAGAAGAAATCGGATTTTGTCTCCAGCAGGCTGCGATCGACCACCGGTGTGCCGGTGATCCATGCGGCATCGAAGGCCAGCGAATCGTTCGCGCCATCGCCGAGGTAGAGCGTATCGCTGTCGTCGAGCTCGCGGACCAGGAATTCCTTTTCGTCCGGCTGGAGGGCGGCGTGAGCGTCCGATGGCTGGATTCCCAGCAGCTTGGCGGCGGCGGCGACCTTTTCCGGCCTGTCCCCGGAAAGGATGACAAGCCGGTGGCTTGCCTTCCGCAGCGCGCCGAGCGCCGCAACGGCATCCGGCCGCAGAGTTTCCTCGAAACGGAAGCGGGCGACAGGCGCGCCGTCTTGGCAGAGCTCGGCGTCGTGGGGGGTGGACTCCGGGTTTCCCGTGATCCATCCAGGTCTGCCGAGAGACCATTTCCCTCTTTCGTTTTCGAAAAAACGACCCATGCCCGGCACGTCTTTGATTTCGGGTTTCAGGCAATCCCGGAGGAGTTGTTGGCCCTTGCTGCCGAGCTCCTCAAGCAGGCTGCGGGAAACGGGATGCAGGGAGCCGTCGGTGAGTTGGGCGAGCGCGGTGCGGGCGTCTTCGCCGAGAGATCTGACCGCTTGCGGGTTGGCAAGGACGGGGCGCTCGAGTGTCAGGGTGCCGGTTTTGTCGAAAATGATTTTCGCGACGGAGCGCAGCTTGGACCACAGCGAAGGCTCGCGGATGAACACGCCCGCGCGCTCCATGCGGGAGTTCGCCAGCTCGTCGGCAAGTGGCAGTGCAACGCCGAGCGCGCAGGGGCAGGAAATCACGAATACCGAGATCATCACCTGCAGGGCGGGAGCGAATCCGCCTGCGACAAACCATGCTGCGAACGCGGCCACCCCGATCAGGACGACGGCGATCAGGTAGAACCTGAGCAGCCTCTCCAAGGCCGGAATACGGGCGGCGGCGCGCTCGCCGGATGTGAGACGGGCGAGCAGAGAGTCGCCCCACGTTTCCGAGGCGGTGACCGTGACCGGCGTGCCGCCGAGCTGGATTGCACCCGCCGGAACCGCTCGCCCGCTGCGGAATGTCTGCGGATCGGCCTCGCCATTGATCCATTCGAGGGAAAACTCCGCGGCTTCGGTATCCAGGGTCGCGGCGACGGGCACCGACTGACCCGGCTGAATCATCACGCGCAGGCCGGGGATGATTTCGGAAAGCGGGACGGGCGCGTCGCGATCCGGGGAGGCCATGGTTTCCGGGACGGGGCGGCGGCGCTGCAGGCGGTTGCGGTTTTTCTCGACGGCGGCGAGCTGCAGGTAGCGGCCTCCGAGCATGAGAAAAATGAAGGTCGCGACGAAATCAAAATACATCAGCCCCTCGATCCCGAGCGCCCATCCGGCGAGCGAACCGACGAAGGCGAGGATGATGCCGAGCGCGATGGGGAGGTCGATGTGCGGGGTGCGGGCACGGACGGCGCGCCAGGCGCGGTTGATGAAATAGGATCCCCCGGTCAGCATCGCGAGGGTCGCGGAGAGAAAGGTCACGAGCTGGAAGATCCCCGCGAATGCGAAGTCCTCCGGCATGCCGAGATAGCGCGGCAGGGTGAACACCATCGCGTTCATCGCGAAGGCTCCGCAGAGGCCGAGCTTCGCGCCGAGCTGGCGCGCCTCGCTGTGTTGCCCGCCCGCCTTGCGGGGGGTGAGTGCGTAGCCGAAGGAGGCGAGCTCGCCGGCGAAGGCGGAGAGATCGGTTTCTCCCGCAGTCCAGCGCAGCCGCAGCAGGCCGGTTGCCGGATGCGCGGAGGCCTCGACGGCTCCTTGCTGGCGACCGAAGATATTTTCCACCAGCCAGACACAGCCGACACAGGAAAGGCCTTCGAGCGAGAAATCCGCTTCCACGGTTCCGTCCGCCCCGGTCTTTTCCTCGATGGAGAGTTTCATTTCCTCCAGCCATGAGAAGTCCCGCGATTCGAAGGGGAGGCTGCGGACGGGGCGGATCGATGAATTACTACGGAGATCGTAGAAACGATCGAGCCCCTCGTTGTGGATCAGCTCATGGACGTACTCGCAGCCGCGGCAGCAGAATTTTTCCAGCTCGTCAGTGGCGGAAAACGGGGTCGCGCAATGGATGCAGGTGGCCATCAAACTCTAAACTTTAAAATCGAAACCCTAAGCAAGACGGGCTAGTGGCAGCAGGAGGGGAGCTCGGATTGCTTTTCCGCTGCGGACGATGGGAACGGAATGGTGCCCCAGAGGCGGAAGGCGATGAGGCAGGCGGCGGCGATGGCCAGGGAGCGCTGAACGCGGACGAGGGTGGCGGGTTTAAGGCGTTTTTTGAGATGCTTGAGCTGCTGTTGGGCGAGCCATAGCAGGGGCACGGTGCCAAGCCCGAAAGCGAGCGCGAACTCCGCCCCGCGTATCGCGGAACCAGTCAGGAGGGCTGCGCCGAAGAGCAGATAAAGCGGGCCGCAGGGAAGCAGCGGCGTGAGCGCACCCATCGCCAGCCCGCCGCGAATGGGTGAGAGCTTTCCGAGCCGGAAGCGCATCCTTGCGCTCCACTTGATCAACGCGGGAGGTTTCGGGAGTTTCTTTTCCAATCCGAATCCGAAAACCAGGAACACCGCGACCAGGACCCATGGCAGGAGCACAGCGGGGGAGTCGAAGAACCACTCAAGCGGCTGCCTGCCGACAGCTCCACAAACGGCGCCGATCGCGGCATAGGCGGAGAGGCGCGCGCCGTGGTAGGCGGTCATCGCCGCCAGGCGCTCCGTTTCGGACGATGGCATCGCAGCCAGCCCGCAGGCGATGGGGCCGCACATGCCCACGCAATGGACGCTGGTCACAAGACCGGCGACCAGGGCTCCGAGGGCTGTGTTGACTACGTCCAAAATCTTAAATTCTAAGGAAGAGGGGGCGGCGCGAAAGGCTTTCCCTGAATTAGTCAGCCGCGGCGGACTAAGGATTCGAGTTTGAAGTTTGAACCGGAACGCTCTCCGGCCTGTGTTTCACGGCGATGAAGATGAGGCTGCTCCATGCTGCCATGAGCAGCAGGAAGGCGGCGGTAACGAAGAGCCATGGGCGGAATTTCATATCAGTTTTTGGGTTGTTTGAGTTGGTTCGGATTGGGCCCGAGGAATTTGATTTTCTGGAGGATTTTTGCCTCGCCCGGCTGCGCTTCGATCTTGAGCGTGAGTTCGGTCGGTCCCTTGTAGTTTTCTCTGTCGTTGATGATGATCATCGGGCGGCTGGCCTCATCGAGGGCGGCGAGCTCCAGTGAATCCCCGAGGCCACTAAGGGTGAACCCGGCTGGCGGGTTTTCAAGCGAGATTTCGAATCTGACCGGCTGGTTGCGTTTGTTGAGGAGGCGGAGCTGGTAGTGGTTCCGAACGACCGTGGGATCGACAAAAAAGGGTGCGCCGCGCATCCGCGAGACTTCCGCAAAAACGGGCTTCGCCTTGTGAAAGGCGGTGAAGCCGAGCGCCAGCAGGCCGACGAATCCCATCGCTGCGTAAAGCCAGATACGGGGGCGCAGGAGGTGGCGTTTTTTTCCTTCGAGACCCTTTGTGGAATCGTAGCGGACAAGCCCCTCGGGGCGTTTTAGTTTCCGCATGATGTCGTCGCAGGCGTCGATACACGCGGCGCAGCCGATGCACTCCATCTGCAGGCCGTTGCGGATGTCGATGCCGGTGGGACAAACCTGGACGCAGCGGCTGCAGTCGACGCAATCGCCGGCGTTGGGATCGGACTTTTTGCCTCTCGGCTCACCCCGGACGGAATCGTAGCCGATGACGACCGTTTCATCATCCGTCAGCGCGGACTGGATGCGTCCGTAGGGGCAGAGGATGATGCAGAATTGCTCGCGGAACCAGGCGAAGCAGAAGTAGAGGGCTCCGGTGAGGGCGGCGATGATGGTGAAGGTGGCTCCGTGCTGGAGTGGTCCTTCCCGCATGAATTGGTACAGGCGCGGCAGGGAGACGAAGTAGCTGATGAACACATGGGCGATGGCGGTTGAGGCGATGAGATAGAGCGCGTATTTCACGGCTCTGCGTATCGTTTTCCTGGCGCTCGATGGTGCTCGGTCGAGTTTGCGGCGCGCAGTGGCGTCGCCATCGATCCAGCGCTCGATGCGTCGGAAAACGTGTTCCAGGAAAACGGTATAGGGGCAGGCCCAGCCGCACCACAGGCGGCCGAGTAGGGCGGTGATGAAAAACAGCACGAAGCCCAGCCCGGAGATCGCGAAGAAGAACACCCACAAGTCCTGTGTGAGTAGGGTCAGCCCGAACATGTGGAAGCGGCGGTTCTCCACATCAAAGAACAGCGCCGGGGCGCCGTTGATCGGGATCCACGGCATCAGCACGTAAACCGCGATCAGGACGATGCCGAAGATCCTACGGAAGAACGTGAAGCGCCCGCTCACATCTGCCGGATGGAGCACGTAGTGGGAGCCGTCCGGATTGATCGTCGTCAGCGAGACCAAATTCGGACGCTTGTTCTGCTGCATGGGTGGTGGCACGCGAAAACCATGGCACATCCCCCATTTTCACGCTCCGCATCCGTTCCGGGAATGTGCGCGGGATTTGCGCAGCGAACGGATTCACGATTTGTCTGACAACGGATGCGGATTACAACAAGGTAGCTGCCGCGTCTCGCAGCAGGCCGTGGAAGCCCCGTCGTCTCGGCGCGAAACCGTAGCGAGCGTAGTGGTGACTTTCAGTCGCCACCCGCAAGAAGGAGCCGGGCTGTCTCCACCTCTTGAGTCAAGCGGGTGCCTGGCCGCGGGTGTGATTTTTATCGGTGTATTTGCCTGACGCAGCCCAAGTCATTCAATATTGGTAGGGATGATCCGGCTCGGTCAGCCCTGATCAAAAACGGAAGCGCCGTATCCCCTGAAAGGGAGTGAACCGATGGCAAGACACCACATTTCCCCCGAGATCTCACTTTCGTGTGGGTGAGGCGGGCTGCCAGATTTTTGAAGTGGGCTGACCGAGCCGGATCAGCCCTACCGGGTGAAACACCGATAAAAATCACAGCCCCGGACCGCCGTAGCCTTTGAGGTTGGAGTGTCCCCTAGATTCTCCGAGTCGCATTCCTCCGCTTCGGGCTTACGCCTCTGTCAGTTCGAATACGGCACTGTCGTACTCACTTTCGAGGTTCACCTTGAGGCCGTGGTTCATCAGAATGTCACCGCGCAACACCTTGCCGTCACATGTGATATGCGCATCGCCATTTGACTTGTTGATTTCTGTGATCAGGTAGTGCTTCTGCGGATCAAGCCCTTTGAGGGTTAGCTGCGGCAGCAGGTTACCCAGCATGTGATTGATCGTGTAAGCATAGGCAACAGCCTTGGTCTTGTCTTCGCTGACATAGGAGAGAGCGGCGAAGTTGCTGCCATATGGCGAGATCAGCCGGTAGAGATCCCCGAATTGAACGGTCGGACGGATGCGCTTGTAGTCAGCGACAGCTGCTTTCACGAAGGCAAGCTCGTCATCGGACATCTCCTTGGGTGCCAGCTCCAGACCGAGACGGCCGGACATCGCAACATCAAAGCGGAACTTCAGCGGAACGACACGACCGGTCTGGTGGTTCGGACATGCGGATACATGGGCGGCCATTGCGATCGCCGGGTAGATATAACCGGTTCCCCACTGAATAAAGATACGCTGCAGCGCGTCGGTGTTATCGCTTGTCCAGAATTCCTGAGTGCGCTTGAGTATCCCGTAGTCAATACGGCCGCCACCACTGGCGCATGCCTGTATCATGACATTCGGGAAATTCTCAACCAGGCGGTCGTAGATGCGGTAGAGACCGTTGGTGTAGTCCACCCAAAGGTGACTCTGACGGTCTGCCGGCAGATAGCTGGAGCCGATATTGGTAAAGGAGCGGTTACAGTCCCATTTCACGTATGCGATCTTCGGGCTATCTACCAGAATCGCGGCGACGCTGTCGTAGACAAAGTCCTGAACCTCCGGGTTACTCAGGTCGAGAACCAGCTGATTGCGGTAGAGGATCTTTTCGCGGTTCGGCTGGTGAATCACCCACTCAGGGTGATTTTCGTAGAGTTCACTGGCGGGGTTCACCATCTCGGGTTCTACCCAGATACCGAACTTCAGATTGCGCGCTTCAGCAGCGTCACAGAGGGCCGTGATACCGTTCGGCAGCTTCTTGTTGTTCACCTGCCAGTCACCCAGGCCTGCCGCCGCGTTATTACGCGGATGCTTGTTGCCGAACCAACCATCGTCGAGAACGAACATTTCGCCGTCCATCTTGTTCAGACCGTCCATCATCGAGAGCAGGGTCTCTTCGCCGAATGTGAAGTAGGCACCTTCCCAGCTGTTGAGCAGGATCGGACGTTCCTTGTCGCCATCACGCAGCGAGTACTTTCTGGCCCAGCGATGGATCTTGCGGGAGAGCTCGCCTTTGCCGTTGCCACTGTAGCTCTGCATGAACGTCGGGGTTGTGAAGAGCTGCCCAGGATCCAGTTTGTAGTCGGCGGCAAAGTCGTTGATCCCGGCCACGACGGAGAGCACGCGGCGCTCTTTGTTGTCGTGGAAGAGTTTGCCCAGATGATAGTCGAATGAGATTTTCCAAGCCCCACTCCAAGCCAGGGCACCGGCGATCACCTGGCCTGCATCTTCCGTTGCAGGCTCGTTGAGGGAGAGCATAAAGGACGGGTTGGAACCAAAGGAAGACCAGGTGCCGTAGCGGTTGTCCAAAACCTTCTTGCCAATCTGCAGCTGTTCTTCGCTGAGGTTGTGCTCACGCTCCCACAGGCCATTCAGAGTGGTCAGGTAGTAGTGGTTGTGGAGGCTGGAGAACGAGAGTTCCGCGGAGGGAAATTCGTTCAGCGTGATGGCTTCCGCTTCTGTGTGGCGGACGCTAATCCACTTTTCGATCACGTCTTCTGCTGCGTAGGCGCGGTAGTGCAGCGTGACGTAGACTGGGTAGCAGCGATCTTTCAGCTCAACCGTCGTTTCGGTAATGTTGGCATCCATGCGCTCGGCAGCGTGCCTCACATAGACCAGTTCCGTAGAGAGGTCACCGTTCGCGTGAGTGAGTCGCAGAGCGGCGGTGCTGTCGTCGCCGCCGAATGCGGAGTAGGCGGGAACCATTTCGGTGTAGCCGTCAACGATCTGCGACGGGGTCGCGATCTTTTTGCCGTAGTAGCACTGATACACCTGTTCACCGGCAGCCAGAATCATACTGCTGCTGTCGGTGCTGATTTCTATAACGTGTTTGATTTTTTCCATGCGGGCAGTCTTTGAATTCTGAAACTAGATCGTGGCGGCCTGCTTATCTACGCTCTACCTAAATCACTGCCAACAAGGAAATTGCGAGTTACCAGCATGAAGGCGTAGCCGCATTTCAGCGAGGGCCCAGCCGACGACACCGATCTGCCCATGGCGGCCAAGATGGCGGCATTGCCGGTTCATCACGGAACAAGATCGCCCAAGCCCGAACGTCCATCGGAAGACTTTTTCTCAAGACCTTAAAAAGGTCCCGCACGATCTGAATAAGCCGGTCTGTAAAGCACCGAGAACAAAGCGGATGTGAAAAAGTAAAAGATAGTAGTGCCATAAGTTCAAAAGAAATTAAGCTGGAAAAGGCTTACGATTCCACGAAGCGCCAAAATACAAGGAGACGCGTATGGCTGAACCGCTTTCACCCAAAGAGGCCTAGGCCGAAACTCTCACTACACAGAACAAACAGGAGCAATACCCATATGATACGCACAATAATACTCACCTTCGCATTTGCTCTTTTTTCCAACTCAGCCAAGGCCAAGAAGCCAAACGTCATCATTCTCGTCGCTGATCAACTTCGCTATCAGTCCGTCGGCTTCACAGACGACCGAGCGATTACGCCGAATATCGACAAGCTCAAGCAGGAAGGCATGCTGTTTAAAAACTTTGTCGCCAATACACCGGTGTGCTCGGCCTTTCGCGGCTCGATGCTAACCGGCAAATACGCCAGCTCGACCGGTTACGTGGTCAATGAGCTACGCATCAACCCAAATCACGACACCTTTGCCCACGTCCTCAAGCTCGGCGGCTACCGCACCGACATGATCGGCAAGTGGCATTTATGGACGCATAAGGCGGGTGGCCATGACGGAGCGGAAAACAATTACGTCCCACCAGGACCCTACCGACTCGGCTTCGACGATTATTGGGCGACCTATAACTTCGGCCATAACAACTTCAAGTGGAGCTACTGGACCGAAAGCCCCAAGGAGCACAAAGGCAAAATTTTCAAGCCAACCCATTTCACCAATCTGGCGATTGAACGCATCAAGAAGCACGCCACCAGCGACGATCCGTTCGCCATGGTCGTCGCCTACAGTCCGCCGCATGATCCGTTCACCGCCTCTAACGTCCCGCAGAAGTACAACGACATGTTCAAGGACGTCAAGTTTCCGCTGCCGCCAACCTGGCGGGAGCAGCCGGATCAGTATATGGACCGCAACACGCAGAAGGATCGCTGGATTAATCACTGGAAACCTAAACTACCGGACATGATGCGCGCCTATTATGCCATGACAACCGCCTTGGACGTCGAGGTCGGACGCCTCATGCAGGCATTGAAAGACAGCAAAATCGATGGCGACACGATTGTCATCTTCACCTCTGACCACGGCGAGATGTTCGGTGCGCATGGACGAGTGTTTAAGATGATCTTTTATGAGGAGTCGGTGCGGGTACCGTTTATTGTTCGCTGGCCAAAAAATATACCGGCTGGAGCCGTCAGCGACGCCTGCATGGCGACGCCCGACATCATGCCGACCATTCTCGGGCTGACCGGGCAGCCTATTCCCAAAGCGGTTGAAGGCATGGACCTATCGCAGATCACCCTTGGCAAGACGGGTCCCGAACCCGAATTCGCCCTCATGCAGGGCATGGGCCACACGTATTTATGGAAGAACGGATTCGAATGGCGCGCCATCCGCGACAAGCAATACACCTACGGCCGCTACCTCATCGACGGCAAAGAGTTGCTGTTCGACAACCAGAATGACCCAACACAGGCCATAAACTTGGCGACTGTCGCCGCACACGCCAAGCTGCTGAAGACGATGCGCGACAAGATGAATACGCGCATGACGGCGCTCAACGACGGCTTTCACACCTGCACCTGGTACCGCGATAATTGGATCGACGACCGTGTTGTCACAGAGGGCGCGCAAGGCGTCTTCAAGCGCCAATTGGGTCCGACAATTCCCATTGACACGACCTACAGTGGCGTAAAGAAAACAAAGTAATGAGATTTACGGTTCTCAAAGCCATTCCCCAACGACATCACCCCCCTTTTCCCCGCCCTCCAGTCTTCGCCAAGGCTACGACCGGCAGGCCGGTCCGGACAACGCCTGTTTCAGGAGCCTACGGCCAAAAGCAAATTCCTAGCAGTCAGTCAGTCGGAGGAGGCGACTGAATCAACCCCGTCCGCACCTTCATCCGCCACGAGGAAATCGAATTTTCCCGCAGCCTCAGTCCGCCAGTCAGTGAAATGGTTAAAATTCACAATGTGAATCCAAACCCCTTTGACTCAGCCAGGTTACTTTGCGAGGACTCCACCGACGGATTCTAGCGTAGTGGTGACTTTCAGTCGCCACCCGCAATAAGCAGCCGGGCTGTCTCCACCTCTTGAGTCAAGCGGCCGCCTGACCGCCGTAGCCTTTGACCTTGGAGTGCCTCACCCAAAGTGTGCAGGAACATCCAGCGGTCGTCGTCACCCAGAACAATATTCTCCCGACGATTTCCCCGTGCCATGACATGGTAGATGGCTCCGGGGTATTGGATACGAGGAGTTCTGCTGGATGAAGAAGTGTGAATTACAAGATTTATCACCTGACCCGAATGGCACGAGGTTAAGCACTTTTCTATGGTGGAGCCCTTTTAGAAAAAGAGGTCAGCCGAAAAGACAGACGGGCTCGAACTGCGGCACCATAAGGCCTTGGCCGATCTTGCCGCCAATACCTGAGAGCTACGGAGATCTAACTAAATCAACGAAAAATCGCTTAAACTCGTGCCATTCTCACCTGACCCCTTTTTATGCTGGATCGAAATGCACTGGATCTGGGTGAGTTGATGAACGTCGACATTGCGGAAAAGTCGCCGAGCGCCTTCTTTTTGGTCTTGTCGCCGTTCGTCAACTTTGCTAGACCGCTCCTATGAACATCGTCAGTGTGAACGATCTTGCCGCTTCCATCAGACAAGCGCGGAAGAAGCTCGGCTGGACCCAGGCGGAACTAGCAGAACGATCAGGAGTAAGCCGGGACTGGATCATCGGGCTGGAAAAGGGGAAGCCATCGCTCGAACTGGGGCTCGTTCTCCGGACGCTAAAGGCACTGGATTTACCGCTCTCGATTGGTAGGCAGGGGCAATCCGCGCCATCGGACGATGTGATCAATTTGGATGATGTGCTCAACACCAACACGGAGGGCGACGAACAGAATTGAATACCCTGAGCGTTATCGCGAATCAGCAGAAGATGGGGACGGTCGAGCGGCGAAATAATCGTCTGGTGTTCCGGTACGCAAGCAAATGGCAATCTTCCGGAGGAGCATTCCCATTGTCGGCATCGATGCCTTTGGTTCAGGGCGAGCATCCACATTCCAAAATCGAGCCCTATCTGTGGAATCTTCTCCCGGACAACGGAACTGTGCTCGAAGAGTGGGGAAAGCGGTTTCATGTCAGCCACAACAATGTTTTCAGCTTGCTGGAGCATGTCGGTGAGGATTGTGCCGGGGCGATCCAATTCATCCCGGAAGCACGCGAAGCTGAATTGCTCGATCAGAATCATGAGGAAGAAGTCGAATGGATTGCCGACGCGGATCTAGCCAAGCGCATTGAGACGCTTCTCACCGATCACGGAGCACAGCGAACAGGCACGGATGCAGGTCAGTTCAGCCTGGCGGGAGCTCAACCCAAAACCGCACTCTACCAGTCCCCGCAAACCGGCAAGTGGGGGATTCCCGGAGGTCAGACACCGACAACCCATATTCTCAAACCCGCGTCCAAAGATTTTCCGGGTTATGCGGAGAACGAACACTTTTGCCTAACCCTCACCTCCCAACTCGGGATCAAAAGCGCCAACTCCTCGGTTCTTCACTGTGGAGATGTTCCGGTGATTTGCGTGAAACGCTACGACCGTATTTTCAAAGGTGAGCGGTGTCTGCGAATCCATCAGGAAGATTTCTGCCAAGCAAGAGCGCTCCCACCTTCCAAGAAATATCAAAACGAAGGTGGGCCGTCTGTCCAAGACGTCGCGAACACAATCTGGGATATTTCAAGCAAAGCGCGGGATGACATTGAGACATTTGCGAAAGCACTGATCGTCAACTTTCTCATCTCGGGCACAGATGCCCACGCCAAGAATTACTCGCTACTGATTGCCGGGAATAATCAGGTCCGTCTCGCTCCGCTTTACGACATCGCCAGCACCCTGCCATATCCGAAAAAGGTTTCCCCGCACAAAGCCAAGCTGGCGATGAAGATCGGCAGTAAATACCGGGTGAAGGAGATCGAAGCGCGGCACTGGCAGCAATGCGCAAAACAACTGCGCCTCAAAACCAATGGCTTTATGGCGATGTTCGAAGCCCTCGCCAAGCAACTGGCTCAGGCGTGCGCAGCAACATCCGCTGAATTGCAATCCCAAGGCCTGACGCACGAGGTCATTGAGGCACTAGCCCAAAGTATCACGGAACGAAGTGAAGCCGTGATCAAGCAATACTTTCCGCCTTACAATCCTTGAATACGGGACCGATCTCGATACGGCGTGCGGAGGTGGCAACCCACTAAAGATTGGGCAAATTTATCGTGCGGTGGAGGTGTGCCGATGACGATGCTTCGATCCAGTAGACTACGAGAGTTGGATAAATCAAATGAAGCACAGCTATGGGCATTTGAAACGCGATGGAAGTGGATCTGTTGCGGAGGCGCAGGTAATTTCGTTATATTTGACCCCGCGTCTCCTGTAACAAGGAGCGCTGCCAGCTTTGTAGCGATGCCAGGGGCGATGCCCGAGCGATCGAGACTCCGGGGGGTTCTGAAGCGCCTGCTCTGCGGACGAGCAGCCTCGCAGGAGCGCCTTTGACCCGAATAATGCATAACCGACCGCTCCCAGCTTCCAACGTTTGATTTCAGCTGGCACGGCATCCTCACGGACAATGCCGAAGTCGAGGCGTCCGTCGGCCACCGCCCGAACCACATCGGCGCTGCGCATTTGCTCGAGTTCGATCAGGGCTGCGCCGCGTGCCTTGGGGAGATCTTACTTGCGGAGAATTGTTTTTCAAATGCTTCATACTCGGGATGCCAAGGGCTAGCCGAACCCGGCCAAAGCTAGGGATGGACGGACGACTGGATTCACGAGCACCGTATCGCATAGGGACAGTCCCGCAGTAGGGATTGCACCGTAAACCTCATACCTACGGGAAACGACGTTGAGATCGAGGGGGGATTTTGGGGCGAATGGGGCATTTTCCGTTGTTCGGCCTGTCGGTGAGGCTGGCAAAAACCTAATCGTCAGTAAATGGGATCAGGTGCTGCATCGCACCACATTTCTCGTCGGGTCACCCTTAGCGGGTGAGCCGGCTGATCTGGAATTTTACAAACGACAGGATGAGGGTGAAAAAGCAAAAAGAGAGTAAGAAAATGTTGTGATGAAGCACCTGCCCTCGAGCACTACATGCCCCGCTCGCTGCAACCCTTTTCACAAGCCCAGCCATTTCCCCAGTCCTCCGCAAAGGGGTTGGGAAACCCCTTCTCCATATTTACTACGCATTCAGCAAACGCTTGGTATGGCGAGAAGGAGGGCGACGATCTCGGGCAATGATTTTCAGCCCTGAAACGCCCAGCGGACGTAGGCAGGCGGCTTTTTCACCTGAATCTCCGTCTCACCGTTCCTGTGCTCCAACATCTTGGCTCAATTTCTCCCCATCTCCCCATCTTCCACCCCTCTGCGATCCCTTCTCGGCAATGTCTCTCCGCCGCGCGCGTGTTCGCATGGGTTCAATCATCCGTCTCCTGGTCCGGGACGGCTCCCTGGATCTTCACTGTGTAGGGATAGCGTGGGACATCTTCCTGCTTCGGGTCGACGACGTCGAATGGGAGCAGATTGTCCGGGGTGGCCATTACGACCAGGTAGACCTGTTTGTCGTCCGCGGCCAGCTTGACGGTTGCGCGTTTGCCATCAGCTGCGGGGCCGACATAGCGCGGCGTATCGTCACGGGTGATTACGCAGAAACCGAAGCGCCAATCAGCGCTCCCGTCTTCATTCGGTTTGCCTCGCAGTGTGACACTGATCTTGTGTGGCTTTCCATCTGCGCGGTTGGTTGGATGCAGCAGGATGTGATTGTAGGCGAAGCGTTGCGGCACGAACTCGGTGGGCACTTCGAAGGTGTCAGGCTCGCCTGCAACAGGCAGCATCTTGACGGTGAGGGGCTTGTTATCCTTGCGCATCCTCTCGATTGTCAGCCGGATATTGGGAGTGGTGTAGTCGCCGGTGACGTTGCGTTGCGCGTGCTCGAACCAGTAGTCGGCGAACTGCTTCGCACTGAATTTCTTCCTGCGCTTGACGGACTCAAAGGGATGCATCCCGAGTGAGCGGTGATCCTGTATGACCCGGGAGTAGAATCGCGGGTTTTCCTTGTCGCAGAGAAATTGCATCCAGGTCCAGTTCTGGTACGGACGTTTCCGGCCCGGGCGGAGATGCTTGGTCGATAGGGTTGCTGTGCAGAGCTTGGTCTGGCCGTTCCCGATGCGGGCAAGGACGGGAATGAATGTCGCGTGGGACTCGTGTGTCATGCCGAACACCTTCCAGGCGTCAGTGTCCACGGGTGGGCCGGGTGGATCCCTGTCCCATGCGGCGTAGGTCTGCAGAGCATGCGTCAGTTCGTGGGTGAGAACGTAGGGATCCATGGCCAGCCTTGGCGTAATGATGGTGTGGCCGCCGGGCATACTCTTGTTCCCGTCCTCCACCACCGTAATGCCGCCGCCGATGGCGTACCGCCCCTCCCCGCTGCTGTCGGGCTTGCCTCGCCATGTTTTCCATGTGCCCTTGATTACGATACGGAGTCGGTCGCGCGGCAGGTAGTGGTCGGCACGGTAGACTTGCAGCTCATCGACGGCCGCAGTCCAGTAGGATTCGGCAATCTTCATAATTTCCCGCGGATCGAAGTAGGACGGGCTGTCGGTCGGAACATCCTTCCATGGCTCCGAACTGCGTTTGTCGCCCCAGAAGATGTCGAATCGCTCGCTTCTTAGTGTGTTGCTGGGCGAACTCCATTCGCCTTCCTGTATCATTGTGGGCTTGAGCTTGCTGCAGTCCAGCTCGGCGGACGCGGAAGTGATTGTTATGAGTGCGGAGGTGACCCATACGATGGTGCGTATCGAGTCTCGATTCAGAAGGGATATATTCATTTGATTCTCCTTGGGGCGTGCCATGTTCTGTCAAAACTAACGGATAGGAATTTTTTTCCTCCCACCAGTCATCGTTTTCATACCTGTTAGCCAGTAGCTAGAGCCCATTTGAAAATGGGTCGGATGGCGTCAGAATCTCAGAATTTCAAGCTTTGTCGATCCTTGCCGTTCACTTTCGGAGGAGGGTCAGTTCGTGGATCGTGGTTTCTTCTACATGTGACTGGCGTGAGAAGACGGCCTTCCTAAATGGGGTCAGATTCTGCATCGCAACCTATTTCTCGCCGGGTATACTTCGGGGGTGAGTCGCCTGACCCCGAGACGAACCAAAAAAAAGCCATGACCCCGCCATTGATCACCCGCCGCCACTCCATCAAAGTCGCCGCTGCGGCGGCCCTCGCGACTTCGCCGCTCCTCCGCGCCGCCCTCGAGTCCAAGCCCGCCTTCAAGATCGGCGCCTGCGACTGGTCGATCGGAAAAGGCCAGGACCTCGCCGCCCTCGAACTGGGCAAAAAGATCGGCCTCGACGGCATCCAGGTCAGCTTCGGGGAGCCCGGACACCGCTACGACCTGCGCAAGGAGGACGTCCGCAAGGAATACGCCGCCGCCGAACAGAAGCACGGCATCGCTGTCAGCTCCCTCGCCATGGCAATTCTCAACGGCATCCCCTACTCCTCCGATCCTAGAGCCGAACAATGGGTCCGGGAATGTGTCGCGGTCATGCCGAAGATGAAGCAGAAGATCCTGCTCCTCGCCTTTTTCGGAAAGGGCGACATCAAGGGTAAACCCGAGCTCACCAAGGAGGTCATCCGCCGCCTGAAGAAAGTCGCCCCCGAGGCCGAGAAGGCCGGCGTCACCCTCGGGCTCGAAACCTGGCTCAGCGCCGAGGAGCACATGCACATCATCGACTCGGTCGGCTCACCGGCCGTCCAAGTCTACTACGACACCGCCAACTCCAACAAGATGGGCTACGACATCTACAAGGAAATCCGCCAGCTCGGGCGCGAGAATATCTGCCAGTTCCACTGCAAGGAAAACGGATTCCTGCTCGGCAACGGGCGGATCGACTTCCACAAGTTCAAGGAAGCCGTCGACGACATCAGCTACCAGGACTGGCTCATCATCGAATCCGCTACCGGCAAGGGCGTCAGCACTTTCGACAGCTACGTCCACAACCAAAAGTTCCTGCGCACTGTCTTCCGCTAGCGCCCTCAACGGAGCCCCCAAGCGCCCCTCCCAAAAAGCAAATTCCTAGCAGCCAGCTCGAACAGTAACACGCATAATAATAACAACTATCCGATTCTTCTCGCAGGTGGCAGCAAGATGGGATTTAGCCACGGTCAGCACCATCGCTTCGGCAATAATGTTCCGCTCACCAATTTACTGGTCACGATGTTAAATCGCCTTGATGTGCCGACGGATAATTTTGTGGATAGCACCGGTGAATTGACTGAAGTGCTGACATAAGCGGAATTTTGATCCACTTATTTTGCTACGGGTGCGTGTGCTCCGCCTTCATGATTTCGGCAAATTTCTTGATCAGTGCTGGATGTTGCGCAGCGACGTTGTTTTCTTCGCCATTGTCCGTATTCAGATTATAAAGTTCCAGCGGCCCATTCTGATCTTGCGTTGTGTTCAATCGGATAGCTTTCCACTGCTTGGTTACCACTCCCTGTTTGCCGCCGCGTTCAAGAAATTCCCAATAGAGGTGCTGGTGTTTATTCTGCTCCTTTGAATTGCCCATCAATGTAGGTGCAAAGGAAATGCCGTCGGTTTTGTCGATGGCGACACCGGCAAGATCCGCGCAGGTGGCCAGCACATCCTGGAATCCGGACAGCAGATCAGTTTTAGTTCCGGCTTTCACTTTCCCAGGCCAGCGGGCGATAGTTGGAACCCGAACCCCTCCGTCATAGAGATCGCGTTTCATTCCTCTAAGCGGTCCGTTTGAGTTGAAGTATTCCATCTCGTGTCGACCCTCCGCGTGCGGTCCATTGTCACTGCTGAAAATCACCAGGGTATTGTCATCAATGCCCAGCTCTTTCAGCTTCGCCAGAACTCTGCCCACATCTCGATCAATATTTCGCATCATCGATGCAAATCCCTTTTCAGGATTCGGCCAGTCTTTCGATGTGTATTCACCGTAGTCCGGCACTTCCATGCCATCTTTCTGGTCTTTGTCTGATCCGCCCTCATTGTTTGCGTGCGGAACGTTCATGGCAAAGTAGAGGAAGAAGGGTCCTTCTTTGTGTTGCTCGATAAACTTCACCGCTTCATTGGCAATCAAATCCGGGGCGTAATCTTTTTTCACTATGGCGACACCTGAGCCTTCTTTCGGACCGCCATCTTCTCGACCGGGTTTGTTTTTCCAATCCGGCTTGGTGACATTGCGTAGCTTTTCCTTTTTTCCATTCCGAATCAAAAACTCCGGATAGAAATTATGTGCATGGTACATGTTGATGTAGCCGTAAAACAGATCGAAGCCCTGTTCGGCTGGCTCGTTCAAGGGTGGAGGATTGCCGACTCCCCATTTGCCGGTGCAGGCAGTGGCATAACCCGCTTTTTTTAAAACTTCAGCAATCGTCACATCCTCGGATTTTAGATTCACGGCATTATTGCCACGAACTGAGCAGTGCCCCGTGTGTAATCCGGTCAACAATACACAGCGTGAAGGCGCGCAAACCGTACTGCCGGCATAATGCCGGGTGAATTTCATTCCTTCTGCGGCCATGCGGTCAAGATTCGGCGTGGCGAGAGTCTTCTGGCCGAAGCAGCCCAAATCACCGTATCCCATGTCATCTGCCAGGATGAAAATAATGTTAGGTTTATCCGCCGCGAGGGAAGAAAGGGTCAGGCCAGCGACCAACAGGAGGATGGACAGGGACGTAGGGATTCGCATGGGATCAGTCTTTTAAATTTCAAAGTCAAATCAAAGCGATTTTCTTGGGATTTGTTCGCTCAACGGGATTTCATCCCGTAATAATTTTCCGCCCAATCCGGGTCGACTTCCACAACTTCAAGGAAGCCGTCGATGACATCGGCTACCAGGACTGGCTCATCATCGAATCCGCCACCGGCAATAAATGGTACCAGGTGCTGCATCGCAACATTTTCTTGCCGGGTCAGCCTTAGCGGGTGAGTCGCCTGATCGGGAATTTTACAAACGACAGGATGAGGGTGAAAAAACGAAAAGAGAGTAAGAAAATGTTGTGATGAAGCACCTGGCCGCGATCGCTACAAGCCCTTTCACAAGGCCAGCCATTTCCCCAGTCCTCCGCAAAGGGGTTGGGAAACCCCTTCTCCATATTTGCTACGCATTCAGCAAACTCTCGATCAACGCATCACGCAAAAAAAGGGGTCAAGCTAAGCGCTCGCAGGAGCCATGCCAACCCGGAGACGGTTACTTGACCTTCTTTTTCCGCGCCGCCTTCCGTGCCTTCCGTTCCTTCTTTTCTTTCTGCTTCTGCTGCTGTCTCTTCTTGTCAAACGTTGGTATCACATCGGCCCGCTTGCAGTAGGCCATGTATTTATCATGAAGTTTCTGAACCATCTCAGGATTGCTCTTGGCAAGGTTATTCAATTCTGAACGGTCTTCGTCCATATTATAGAGTTCCCACTTACTGATATCGGGACCGTCATCGGTCAACACCCCGCTGCCAACGAGTTTCCATTTGCCAACGCGAATCGCACAGTTCTTTTCATGCTCCCAGTAGAGGGCATCCCGATCAATCGTTTTACCGTTGAAGACAGGGACAAGGCTCTTGCCTTCCATCGGCTTGATCTCATTGCCGTTGTGGGTCTTCGGATAGTCTGCACCGCTGACATCCATGCAAGTGGCCATAACATCGATTAAGTGACCAGGTGTTTTGCGCCATTCACCTTTGGCTTTTACAGCCGCCGGCCAATGCACAATAAGAGGACTTGAAGAGCCGCCTTCGTGAACAAAATGCTTGTACAATCTGAACGGAGTGTTTGAAACGTTCGCCCAGTTTATCCCGTACATGTTATAAGTATCCGCTGGACCGGGCATGACCTTCGGGCCAAGGCGCATCGGGAATCCATCACGGCTCTTTTTAGGGACCATATCAAACTGCAGCTCATCCTTACTCATGGCTCCTGCAGAAGGAGCTGCAGCGCGTTCGCCATCATCTCTACGGTTCACCAAAAAGTCTTCCTGGCATCCGCCATTGTCCTGCATGAAAAGAATCAGTGTATTGTCGAGAATGTCCTGATCTTTGAGTTGCTTAACGATTCTGCCAATCCCTTCGTCCATACTGGTGACCATCGCCGCATACGTTTCCATATTCCTGAGCGCCACATCCTTATTCTCTAGCGTCTCCCAGTTGCCGACCGTTGGCGACAATTTGGATTCCGCGCCGATCATGCCGATTTCCTGCATGCGCTTGAAGCGGGCCTGCCGAATGGCGTCATACCCACCATCGTATTTGCCCTTGTACTTGGCGATGTCTGTTTCACGGGCATGCAGCGGCCAGTGTGCAGCCGTATAGGCCACATAGAGAAAGAACGGCTTGTCCTTGTCATTCTCTTTAATGTATCTCACCGCGTTATCGCTGATGGCGTCCGTGTAATAGAAACCATTCTTCGGCTGATATTCCGCATCATTTTCCGGAATAATCAGGGAATCGTCACGAGTAAGAGAATTAGGATCCCAAAAGCTGCCAGCACCGTGGATCGTTCCATAAAAGCGATCGAAGCCGCGTTGCCGAGGCCAGTTACGGAGGGCAACGTCTGTCTTGCCTTTGACATCCTTGGTGATGTGCCACTTCCCTGCCATGTAGGTTGAATACCCAGCTGGCTTTAGCGCTTCGGCAATGGTCACCGCATTCTTGCTGAACTCGCCACGGTAGCCGTCGGCACCGCGATCACCCATCATATGACCCACTCCGGCCTGATGCGGATACAGCCCACTGAGCAATGACGCACGAGTCGGGCAGCAACGGCCGGTATTATAGAATTGAGTAAAGCGTAGTCCGTTGGCCGCCAGGCGGTCCAGTGTCGGAGTATTGATTTCGCCCCCATAACAGCCGATATCAGAGACGCCCATGTCATCTGACAAAATAACGATGATGTTCGGCTTAGGAGCTGCACTGATCACTGCTGGAAGCAGTAAGAAGAAGAGTAGGTATTTGTTTAGACTGACGTTCATTTGCTATCTTTTTCTGTTGTGTAAAGTTGCCATCCTTGCCCATTTTTTCTAAAAATGGGCGTCCATGCCACGCTGGCTATATTATTCTCGGAACGCATAGAGGTGTCAAGATCTGCAGGGGGTGTGATTTTTATCGGTGTATTCCGCTGACGCAGCCCAAGCCATTCAATCATGGTAGGGCTGGTCCGGCTCGGTTGGCCCTGATCAAAAATGGAAACGGCGTATCTCCGGAAAGGGCGTGAACCCACGGCAAGACACTGCATTTCCCCCGGGATCTCACTTCCGTGTCTGGTCTTGAGCGGACGCCCACAACCCCGGGGATCCGGGATGAGGTAGGCGCGCCACCGCACTGGCAACCGCTTCTCCCCAAATTCTCATCACTCTGCGACCACACCAAGCTCTCCAAAAAAAATCTGCGTCAATCTGCGAAATCTGCGGATCCAAATCATTGGATTCTTCCGCTTCGTATTAGGGGAACGTAAGCCCAAGCTGGCAGAGCGCTGCCGCGGTCCCTAAACGAGAGCTATTCCGACAATCCCCTTGAAGCACCTCCCCGCCAATCTATGTTCTCGCTAATCATGTCAGCTCGAGCTCTCACCCTCTTCCTCCTCTCTTGCCTCACCGCATTTGCAGATACCCGCGTCGGAAATTCCACCGTCGCGATGCCCGCCGCGCCCCCTGAGTCGGCGATCGCCGTCGAGACCGCCTTCCCAACCCTCACCTTTTCCCAACCCCTCTGCCTCCGCAGCGCCCCCGGCGACACCCAACGCCTCTTCGTCTGCGAAAAAACCGGCGACCTCGAACTCATTCCCGACGTCACCGCCGGCACCCCGACCAAAACAATCTTCCTCGACCTCGACAGCATCGTCAGCGGCCGCGCCGGAGAGGCCTTCCAAACCTCCAGCGAACAAGGCCTCCTCAGCGTCGCCTTCCACCCCGACTACGCCAGCAACGGATTCTTCTTCACCGTCTACAGCGTCCGCATCAACAACAGCGCCAACTACCAACGCCTCTCCCGCTGGAAAGCCCCCGGCATCACCGACACCGTCGCCGATCCCAACTCCGAGAAGATCCTCATCGAAATGCTGAACCAAAGCACCAACCACAACGGCGGCGACCTCCACTTCGGACCGGACGGCTACCTCTACATGAGTTGGGGCGACGAAGGGTCCCAACACGACGGGCACAACAACAGTCAATACCTCGACAAAGACTTCTGGTCCTCCCTCATCCGCATCGACGTCGATGTCGAACCCGCCGACTTCCCTGGAGGCTCGGGAGACGACGATACCAACCTCCCTCCCAATTCCCACGCCGCCATCAAGCTCTACAATTTGGCAGGCAATATCGACCCCGCCGGCATCCCCCTGTATGAAATCCCCGACGACAACCCCTGGGTCGGTGCCACCTCCTTCAATGGCGTGACAGTCGATCCCGACGCCAACGTCCGCACCGAATTTTTCGCCGTCGGCTTCCGCAACCCCTGGCGCTTCAGCTTCGACTCCCTCACCGACGAACTCTGGCTCGGCGACGTCGGCCAGGGCCTCTGGGAAGAGGTCTCCACCGTCCTCAGCGGCAGCAACCACGGCTGGGCTTGGTATGAAGGCGACGCCAACGGTTCAAAATTCGGCGACTCCATCAACGGAGCCATGAGCACTGCCGCCACTCTCACCTTCCCCGAATGGGACTACGCCCACAATGGCCCCAGCACCCTCATCGGCACCTCCGTCACCGGCGGCCTCGTCTTCCGCGGCAACAACATCGGCTCCCTCTACGGCAAATACATCTTCGCCGACTTCAACTCCGGCAACATCTGGTCCCTCGAGCGCACCACCACCCACGGCTCACCCATCGTCGAACGCATCGCCGGCCAAAGCTACATCGCCGGATTCGGCACCGACCCCTCCAATGGCGACCTCCTCATGGCCGACCTCATCGGTGGCCAAATCCGCCGCCTCGTCCCCGGCACCCCCGATCCCACCTTCCCCGACACCCTCAGCAAAACCGGCATTTTCTCTAGCGTCGCCACCCTCACCCCAAACGCCGGCGTCATCCCCTACGATGCCAACCTCCCCTTCTGGTCCGACTACGCCATCAAACAACGCTGGTTCGTCATCAAAAACACCAGCGACCTCATCGGCTACTCCGAAGACGACCCCTGGACCTTCCCCGAAGGCATGGTCTGGGTGAAACACTTCGACCTCGAACTCACCCGCGGCGACCCCGCCACGAAAAGACGCATCGAAACTCGTGTCCTCGTCAAAACCGCCACCGCCTCCTACGGCGTCTCCTACCGCTGGAACAACATCGCCAGCGGCATTCAAACCGAAGCCACCCTCGTCGCCGACGGCGGTGAAGACATCCCCCTCACCATCGACACCGGCTCCAGCACCGTGCCCCAAACCTGGAGCATTCCCTCCCACGCCCAGTGCATCATCTGCCACACCCCCGAAGCCGGCCATGCCCTCTCCTTCAACACCCGCCAACTCAACCACTCCGGCACCCTCGGCGGCGGCTCCGATAATTTCCTCACCCTCCTCAACGACTGCGGCTACCTCGACGCCCTCCCCTCCGACCCCGCGGCTCTCCCCCGCCACATCAGCCCCACCGAATCCACCTACTCCCTCGAAGCCCGCGTCCGCTCCTATCTCGACGTCAACTGCGCCTACTGCCACCGATCCGCCGGCACTGCTCCGGCTTCCTGGCTCGGCAACCACCACCTCACCCTCGACGAAACCGGCCTCATCAACGGCCCCATCGCCGCTCCCCAAGATTTCGCTGACCGCCTCATCGTCCCCGGAAATACTGCCCGCTCCATCATCCTCAGCCGCGTCGCCGAATCCAACGGCTACGGCCGCATGCCCCCCATCGCCAGCAACGAGCTCGATCAGGTCGGCATCCAGCTCCTCACCGATTGGATCAACCAGGAAGCCAATGCCACCGTCTCCTACAACGACTGGCGCATCGCCAACTTCGGCAACGACACCTCCCCGGAGGGTGCCCCCGGCGAAAATCCCGACAACGATCCCTCCACCAACGAAGGCGAGTGGCTCACCCACACCAATCCCAACGACGGCACCGACTTCCTCCGAACCACCCTCCGCCATACCGGCACCAAGGTCGAAATCGACATCCCCGCCCTCAGCTCTCGCCGCGTCACCGTCCAACGCTCCACCAACCTCATCGACTGGTTCCGCTGGGACATCCCCGCCAACGACAGCATCCCCCTTAATCCCGCCAGCCCCCACACCTTCACCGCCACCCCCATCGGCTCAGAAGAATTCTTTCGCTTCCGCATCGAGGAAAATTAGGAGCGTGGCTTTCCAAGTCGCTTTTTCTACCCCAGCTCCCTTTCCGTTCCATCAAACCCGGAAAGGGCTTCCGTTTGATGAAGCGAAGCAAACCCACGCGGTGTTTGAATGCCTTGCGCACAATTTGTTAGCAGCTCGGCAGTGGCAATCTTGTTGAGCGCGAGGCAGGACATCATCGCCACGGCGGTGCCAACCAACATAACAAGCTCCACTACGGGACAAGGCCTGTTTCCAAGAAGCCTTGGCCCGGCTGTACCGAGGAAGCCGGTGATAAAACTTCCACTGAAACCAATCACCATCCAACACGCGTGGGCTTCCAGCGGATAGTAGGGAATCCACCCTCGGAACAACGCAGGCCAGAGCAACACCCCGATAATCGAAGCAAGGATACCGAGCGGAAAGAACAGCCGAAACGGCTCGGCGGATTTGGTCAGGGCGATTGCTGGTCGATACTGAGAATCGGCACTGTGGGTAGGACTCGCCAAAGGCTACGGCGGCTAGGCATCCGCTTGATTCAAGCGTAGAGACCTGGCTGCTGCTTATTGCGGGTGGCGACTGAAAGTCACCACTACGCTAGAATCCGGCGGCGGCTGTGGCTGCGATGAAGAGAGGGCAAGGAGCGGCGACTGAAAGTCACCGCTACCTGCAGGAGGTGCTGATGTTCCGGTGAAAGCTTTTCCGAGAAAAGGCGAGGCCGATGCGAGGGGCTGCGAATTTTGCCACAGGGGTGCTGTGGAGTATACGAGCTTTCCCCGTGTTTAGTCGGCCAGGTTTTCCAGGCAGTCGTGGAGCCTACCGGCGACGGTGTTCCAGCCGGCGCGGGTATCGGGGCAGTTCTCGAAAGTGACCGGCTTGCCGATCTTGATGCTCAAGCGGGTGGGTTTGACGAAGCTGCCGTCCGCCGGCCAGGCGCGGAAACAGCCTTCGAGACGGCAGGGCACCACGGGCACCTTGCTTTCTGCCACCATGCGGCCGATCCCGCTTTTGAAGGACTGCAGTTTGCCGGTGCGGCTGCGGGTGCCCTCCGGGAAAATGATGAACACCGCGTTGTCATCGTTGAGGCGGTCGCGCATCTGCTCGAGGTCGTGGGCTCCGGTGCCGCGGCGGCGGATCGCGAGCGCGTTGAGGAACCATGCGGCGAACGCGGCGGTCGGGCGGTTCTCGAAAAATGTGTCGCTGGCGGCGACAGGCGAGATCTGATCGCGCCATTTCGCCGGCAGCAACGAGGCGAGCAGCGGGGCGTCGAGATGGCTGGTGTGGTTGGCGATCAGGATGAAGGGCGGGCTGGCAGGGAGGTTCTCACGGCCGGTCACGCGTAGCCTGTTCCAGACCCGAAAAATGACCCGCAGGCCGGCCCACCAGATTAGCCGGGTGATGCTCTCGCCCAGGCCGTGCTCACGCTTGAGGCTGCGGTGGCGCTCGATGCCATGCAGATCCCGGTCGCGGGCTGGTTGGAATTCCCAGCCGTTCATGGGAGTCCGCCGGTGATGATACGCTCGGGCTGGTGCTGGCCGAGGGTGCCGAGAATCAGTGAGAGGAAGTGGTAATACATGGGCGTGATGATGATCAGGCTGTCGAAGCGATCGAGCAGGCCGCCGTGGCCCGGAAGCACGTCGCCGAGATCCTTGACGCCGAGGTCGCGCTTGATCGCCGAGAGCAGCAGATCGCCGAACTGGCCGAAGCCGCTGATGCCGACCCCAAGGATGATGAGGTTCCGCCAGCTGTCCATCGGAGTGCCCGGAAAAATGACCCAGTGCCCGAGCACAAGAGTTAGGATGGTGGTCAGTATGAGAGCCCCGACCGCGCCTGCGACGGTTTTTCCGGGACTGATGTTGGGAACCATTTTGCGACCTCCGAAAAGCCGCCCCGAGCAGTAGGCGAAGATGTCGTTCAGTTCCACTGTCACGAGCAGCAGCAGCAACAACGGGCGATAGAGTGGATCTGCAGTGAACAGCGCGAGGTAACCGAGGGAGAAGCCGAAGAAAAGGTAGCCCATGATGCCCAGTCCGACGCGTTGGATGAAGCCCGAGGGCCTATCCTGCGGGATGGTTATCATCGCGATCAGGCAGATCCCGAGAATGGGGGTGGCAAAAAAGAGACGGGGGTAATTGTCGATCACCGCGAAGGAGATCAGGCAAAGCCCGAGCACGGCGGCGAGGCCGATCAATTTTTCCCGGAAAATGCCGGTGGCGCGCGCGAACTCGCGGAAGCAGCAGAGGCTGAGAATGAACACCCCGGCGATCACCCAGGCGGAACCCAGCAGGATGGGGATGATGAGTCCCAGGCAGATCCAGATCCAAGAACGCCAACGCGCCCAAAGCTCCTGATAGGTGTTGTCGGAAACTCCGACCGTCGCGCGGAATACCTTGAAGATAAAAGGAGCGGCAAGAAGTGCGGCGGCGATGGCGATTACCGCGCCGCGTGTGAACGGGTGAGCGAAGGCCTGTTCGTAGCCGAAAAACCGCTCCATGGTCGCTTCGTCCATCATGCTTTTTGGTTCAGGGTGCGTGCGCATACCCGCAGGCGGCGCACTGAGGTTACGGCGCATCCGGCGATGATGATCGCTAGCGCCAGTGTAAAGGTTCCGGCCTCAGGGAAAGCCGCGATGGAAAACTGCCACGATCCCGGGGTGAAGGCCGTGTAAAGGGCCGCCGCCGCGATCAGGGTCATCCGCTGGATCTTTGCCATCGGCCCGGCGAAATCCGCAGCGGCTCCCAGCGAGCAGCCCTGCACCCGGACATAGGCGGTGAAGACCGCGGCGACGGCTGCGATGTAACCGAGTTCGGGCACGCCCCCGGCGGCGTATCCAGCGCCAATAAGTATCACGCTGTCGGAAAGGCGATCCGGCACCTCGTTGTAAAGCTCGCCGCTTCGCGAGGCGATGCCGGTGGAGACGGCCACTATTCCGTCGAGCATGTTGCAGGCACCGCGGAGCAGGAGCATCAGGCAGGCAGCCACGAGGAGAAGCTGGAAATACTCGCTGCCGTTGCTCGCGAAGAGCGCCGCACCTGATCCGAGGCTGGCGAAAAAGCTGGCGACGGAAATCGCATTTGGCGAGACGCCCATTCCAGACAGCCAGCGTGTTGCTGCGGCCGAGACCCCAAGGTTTCGGGCCGCCAGCGGGCGGCGCTCCGGTGTGTAGTCATTTTCACTCATGAGGCTTTCCATCCCATTAGGAACATCCCGGTGACGAGAAATCCCATTCCTGCGATATTGATTGGGCGGATCGGTTCTCCGTAGATCCAGGCCGCGCCGATTGCGGAAAAAATGAAGCTGGTTGCATAGATTGGGTAGAGCACGGAGAGCTGCCCGCCGCGCTTGAAGGCGGTGATGAAAAGAACCATCACCCCGATGTAGCAGGCCACCCCGCCGAGCAGCCGCAGGTTGAGCAGGTAGCTCAACGGTCCGTCCACAGCCCGAGCGGCTCCGGATTTATAGAGAAACTGCCCGGCCGCCCCCAATAAAGAGGCCACCAGAAAGCAAACCATTGATTCCACCGGAGTCTTCATACCTATTCACCTATCAGAATCGAATTTTGGGGGAATGCGTTTCGGTGTCAAGCGCGCTGGTTCGCCGGAAACTGCGCGGGATTTTCAGCGATAGCTACGGCTAAGCAGCTGAAAAATCGGATCTGCCAAGTAAGGACTGCGCCACCTGAGGTAGGCCATTTCCCAGGAGGATAAAGTGGAAGAAGGTGTGGGATGAAGTGAAATACTGCTCGGATAAGTGCCGCACAGACTGGCGGGCGAAACTGCGGAGGAGCATGGATTCGTGCGCTAATCCGCAGGTCAAAGAAGCCATTTGACGTCGTTGGTATTTAATATTACCATTTTACCATGTCTATTACCATTGATCGCGCGGGTAGGCTCGTCATTCCCAAAACCATCCGGGATGAGATGAATCTCGTCCCGGGCAGTGAGTTGGAAATTGATCTCGAAGGAGGTGAGATACGGCTTCGGCTGCCGGTTCCAAAGCCGCGTCTTGTGGAGGAAGACGGGTTCCTCATTTTCAGTTCGGGCGAGAAACTGGACATCGATATCGCGGACTTCATCAACAAAGAGCGGGATAAACAGGCGTTAAGACATTTGAGCCGGAGTGAATGAGAGCCTCATTCGACACCTCGGTGCTTGTGGCGGCAGTGGTGAAGGAGATGCCTGACCATCACCGGGCTGTTGACTGTCTGAAACGGCTTGCCGGAGATGGCGTTGAAATCTGCTCCTCCAGCCACGCCCTTGCCGAATGCTACTCGACCCTTACATCGCTGCCAATTCGGAAGAGAATTCTGCCTTTGGAGGCGGCGCAAATTATTGAAACAAATCTCCTGAACAGGCTCACGATTTTGGAGATACCCTCGGCAGTTTATGTCGATGCGATCCGCAACGTGGCGGATCTCGGATACCGGAGCGGCATGATTTATGATGGCCTCCACCTCGCCTGCGCCGAAGCCGCTGGCTGCGAACGTCACTACACGTTCAACATGAAACATTTCCTGCGCTTGAAGCCGAAGGGGATCGAGGTGGTTTCACCGTAACCACTGGACAGGCTGGCTGAAGTCGACGCTGCTACTTGGCGAATTCTTGCTTGTTTTTGCTGATGATGAAGGCGGTGATTTCTGCGATTTGAACAGGGGGCAATTTCAGACCCCAGGCTTCCATTTTCGCGCCGTTGTGGCCGGGGCTGTCGGCGGGGGTGCCGGCGTTGATGATCCTGAAGATGTCCATGGGCTTGCCGCCGTATTTCCACTCGCCGTCGGTGAGCGGCAGGCCGGGGAGGGCGACGGACTGGCCGTTGCCGATATCGATCTTCGCGGCGAGATCCTGGCCATGGCAGGCGATGCAGTTCATCAGGTAGGCGGCTTCGCCGCCGGCGACGCGTGAGGGATCGGTGGCCCAATCATTGACGAGTGCGTCGTCGGTGAGCTTGGCGAGCATTTCGTCGAGAGCCTTGGCCTTGGCGTCGGAGATGACGGCCATGGCGGCATCGATCCTCTCGGCATCGGTCTTCGCCCAACCGAACTGGTAGTATGCGATCCAGTAGCCGAAGAAGAACAGCAGTGCGCCGAAGAAGATGAAGAGCCACCAGTTTGGTAGGGTCTGGTCGTATTCCTGAATGCCGTCGTAGACGTGTTCGCGGAGGACGACTTCGCCCTTCTTGCTAGCGTATTGGGCTTTGTTGATATCGGGTTCGTCGGACATGGTGGTGGAAGTTTGCTAGTGCCGAGTGATCAGTGATCAGTGGAAGACAGGTGCTTTGGGGAAGAGGTTTATTGCGGAGGTGAATGGATCCGTTTGCTGGTTTTCAGTTTTCAGGGAAGATCCTGATGTGGAAGTTTTCCTTGAGAGTTGAATTTTGAATTTTGAAATTTCAGTCCAGCGGGATGCGAGCGAGTTTATCGCGGCGGTCTTTTGGTAGACGGATGGCGCGGATGCTGACGAAAAGGAAGATTCCGGCGGTGAAGACGAAGGAGATGATTGGGACGATGGTTGTCCAGTTTTCGTGGATGACTCGGTGGAACATGGGATCAACGTTTGGAGGTGGTTGGTGAAATGGCGGGTTCGGCCTTGCCCTGCTTGCGGATTGAATCGGGATCGAGGGCTTTGCCTTCGCGGCGGTGATCGACGATCTCGTAGCTGCCGACTTTCTGCATGTAGGCGATGAGCGCGACGATTTCCGTATCTGCGAGGTGACGCATCAGCTCGGTTTCGGTCATCTCCGGCTTGTCCGGGATGAACGCGCCGGCCTGAACCAGCGAGGAGGAGATTTCCATGGCTTGATCGCGGGCGCTTTGCTCGATCTCGTCCTTGGTCATGGCGGGGTATGGGACGCCGAGTGTGGTCTGGACGGCGATGCGCTTGGGCAGGGATTTTAGATCCGCCTTGGTATCAAACAAGAAGGGATAAGGAGGCATGTTCGAGCCCGGCGAGGTCTGGCGCGGATCCCAGAAGTGGTTGAAGTGCCAGAGGTTGTCACGGCGGCCGACGCGCATGGTTTTCGATCCCTGCGCCAAGGCGCCACCCTCGCGGGCGAGGTCGGGGCCGGTGCGTTTGGAACCCCATTGGTGTGGGTGGTCGTAGAGCGACTCGCCCATACGGCTGTAGCCCTGCTCTTCGGTCGGGCCGTAACGCATGACGTCCGGGACGAGGGTGCGGATCATCTGCGAGTGGCAGTTGTAGCAGCCTTCCGAGACATAGATGTCACGGCCTACGAGCTCGAGCGGGGTGTAGGGGATCTGCAGGCGCTCCTCGGTGTTCGCCGCCTTGTTCACGAGCAGCGAAGGGATGATTTGCACCATGCCGCCGATGGCGACCGCGAAGAAGATCAGCACGGTGAAAGGCAGGTAGTTTTCGAGCAGGCGGTCGAAGTAATGCCCCCAGGAGTTGCCCTCCTTTTTGAAAAGGGAAACTGCCTTCGCGATGAGGATGAGTGTGACAGCGAGCGCGGCCTTGTCTGCGTGGTGCGGAAGCAGGAACCAGAGGATCATGAACGCGAGGGAGAGCACCGAGTAGATGACGGGATCTTGGCGGAGCGACTCGCCGATGGTCATGGTGTCCTTTTTCGTTTTCTCAAGAATCTGGACGTCCACGGTGTCGTCGTGCGCCTTGCCGGAGCGGGCGGTCATGAAGATGTTGAAGGCGCAGAGGATGAAGCCGAGCAGGAAGAACAGGCCGCCAGCGGAGCGGAGAACATACAGGATGTTGATCTGGCTGAGGGTTTCGACGAACTCGTATTTCAGCGTAGCGCCGCCCGGATTGGTTTCCGCGAGCATGAGACCCTGCATGATGCCGGCGACCCACATCGAGGAAACGTAGAGCAGGATACCGACGAGCCCGACCCAGAAGTGCATGTTGGCCAGAGATGTGGACCAGAGCTTGGTTTTCCAGAGGCGCGGGGCGAGCCAGTAGAACATGCCGGCAGCCATGAAGCCGTTCCAGCCCAATGCACCGGAGTGGACGTGGCCGACGGTCCAGTCGGTGTAGTGGGAGAGGGCGTTGACCGCGCGGATGGAGAGCAGAGGCCCCTCGAAGGTCGCCATCCCGTAGAAGGTGACGGCGACGGCGAAGAACTTGATGACGGGGTCGGTGCGGAGTTTGTCCCATGCGCCGCGGAGTGTGAGGAGGCCGTTGAGCATGCCCGCCCATGAGGGAGCCCAAAGCATCAGGGAGAAGAGCATCCCGAGTGTTTGCAGCCAGTGCGGCAGGGCGGTGTTGAGCAGATGGTGCGGTCCGGCCCAGATGTAGATGAATACCAGCGCCCAGAAGTGGATGATGGAGAGGCGGTAGGAATAGACCGGTCGATCCGCCGCTTTCGGGAGGAAATAGTACATGATCCCGAGGATGGGGGTGGTCAGGAAGAAGGCGACGGCGTTGTGGCCGTACCACCACTGGACCAGGGCGTCCTGCACGCCGCCGAAGATCGGGTAGGAGTGGGTGAGCGAGGTGGGGATGGAGAGGTGGTTGACGATGTAAAGGAGGGCGATGGTGATGATCGTCGCGATGTAGAACCAGAGGGAGACGTAGAGGGATTTTTCGTTGCGTTTCGCAAGGGTCCAGAAGAAATTTGCGCCGAAGACGACCCAGATCAGGACGACGCCGATGTTGAGCGGCCAGATGAGCTCGGCGTATTCCTTGCCGCGGGTAAGTCCGGCGGGGAGCGTGATGGCGGCACCGACGATGATGAGCTGCCAGCCCCAGAAATGGATGTTGGAGAGGAGATCCGAGGCGGTGCGGCATTTGCAGAGCCGCTGGGTGGAGTAGTAGACGCCGGCGAACACCATATTCCCGACGAAGGCGAAAACGACTGCGTTGGTATGCAGTGGGCGGATGCGGCCGAAGGTGATGTAGGCGAGGCCTTCGCCTTTGAAGAGGCCGAAGGTAATGGTTTCAAGGAATTTCCCGTTCATCTGCCACCATGAGAGCTGGGTGGCGGCGAGTAGGCCGACGAGCATACCGACCACCCCCCAGAAGATGGAGGCGGTCATGAAGCGGCGGACGGTCTTGTCGTCGTAGGTGATGGATGTGGTCATATGGTCTGAAAGTCGAAAGTTCCTCAGGAACGGGGCTTGGTAGGCGTGGAGTCGAGCGGAAGCAGTGAATCGTGCTCCAGGCTGGAACGGCGGGCTCGGCGCGACTCGACCGCGAAGCAGGCGACAAAGATCGCTGCGAGGCAAGTGCTGACGAAGATGGTGATGGCGAGGACGTTCACGCCATGAGTGGAGCAGGGCGGTGAGAAAGGCGCATCGCACGGCTTGCGTTAGGCTGCGCGTATTTTCCGCAAGGCTGGATTTTCGGATGGCCAGCGGCGGCGGCGGCCATGAATCTCTGCGGCGGATGATACAGAAACTCCCATTCTCCTTCGACGGCATAGACGGCGACCTCCGCCGGCTTGGAGTCTTGTTGCAGGAAGTGTTCCAGCTGGCGGGGGTTCGTTTCGCCGAAAGACTGGCGGTGCTGAACTTGGCCTGCGGGCGGGCGGATGAGACAGGTGTGTTGGCGGCGGCGGTGGCTCCGGCGGAGATCGGATTTTACCTCGGGATGGATCTGCGCAGCGATGCGATCACGGAGGCGAAGAGGCGCTGGGAGTTGCCGGGCGGCGAAATTGATTTCCGCGAGGGCAACGCGGCGATGATTGGCAGAATGGAGGGTTTACCTAGGTTCGATGTGGTTTTCATCCGCCACCAGAACTACTGGCACGAGCCAATGGTCTGGGAGGGCATCATGGACGAGGCGCTGGTGGCGCTCAAGGACGGTGGGTATCTGGTGTGTACGTCGTACTTCGATCTCGAGCACGAGCTGCTGGCCGCGAGCATGAGGGAGCGAGGCGCGACGCTGCTAGCGAACTTGCGCAATCATACATCCCGTGCGCTCCCCGATGCGGAAGGCAAGAGTGTGGATCGGTGGGTGGCGGTGTGGGGGCAGGCTTTGTAGGGTGCTTTGCTCTCGGGGAAGAGAGCGTGTTTTGACAGCGCTTAATGGAAAGGGCGTCTCGAAAGCGGCTTGAAAAGCCGCGCTCGTTCGCTCCCTACATGTGCGAGATCACCTTTTCCTCTGGGAAGCGGGCCTTGGGCATGGTCGCATATTTGTCATCGGCGGAGCGGTAGCCTAGGACGCAGGCAACGGCGGTTGCGTAGCCGCTGCCTTTGAGGTCGAGAATTTCGTCGTAGTCTGCCGTGGAGATGCCTTCGAGCGGGCAGGTGTCGATGCCGATGAGCGCGGCGGCAGTCATCAGTTGGCCGAGGGCGATGTAGAGTTGGCGGGTGTTCCATGCCTGTTTGGCGGCGGCGTCCATCGTTGCGGAAAATGAGGAGATTACTCCGGATAGGCCGGCGAGAGCTTCAGGGGGCGTGCCCTGGACTTCCGAGAGGCGGGCGATCCATGAATCAATGTCATCCTGAGTAAGGTCGGTGCGAGCGGTGAGGACGACGAGATGGGATGCTTCGGTGACCTGCGGCTGGCCCCAGGATGCGGTTTTGAGTTTTTCCCGGATCTCAGGTGAATCGATGACGAGAAATTTCCACGGCTGGAGGCCGAAGGAGGAGGGGGTGAGTGCGAGTGATGATTCGATCGCGGTCCAGGTTTCAGAAGGAATTTTCCGGGCAGGGTCGAAGGCCTTGGTGGCGTAGCGGAAGTTGAGGGCGGCGAGAAGGTCGGTTGTGGAGATGGCCATTGCGCCGGGACTATTCCGCATCAAGGCTGAAAGGCAAGGAGGCCGAGGGAAAATCTTTCAGCGTGAGGCTGAAAATGATGCCGAACTCGTCCTCGAAGCGGTTGTCGCGGTGGGTGATGCCCATGGCGGCGACCCAGTTCCCAAAATCATGGTGAAGGCTGTATTGCTGGGTTTCGAGGGTGCTGTCTTCTATCTCGAAGGTGTGGAGCGTTCCGACACCCCAATTTTCGCTCAGACGAATGTAGGTGCCGAGCTCGATACGGTCGGAATCGAGCAAGACCGGATGGCTGTTGAGGTGGCGGTAGCCGAGGGAAAGCTCCATGTTCTCATAGGGCATGAAGCGCAGGCGGGTGTTGATTTCAGAGAAGCCCGAGCCGCCACTGAAGAGCGGGAACTGCGTTTCAATGTCGGCGCCGAGCCATGGCAGGGGTTGCCAGCGGATGTCGTTGTAGAGGTTGGACCATTCGCGGTCGCCCTCGGGATCGTCGATTAATTTGTCGATGTATGTGTCCATATACAGCCATTCGTGGGACTGTCCGTCGCGGTGGGTGATGAGCTGGTTGCGCGTACCGAAACGGAGGATGTTCCAGCTTTCGAATTCGTCGATCGCGGTGTAGCGGGAGGGATCGAGCGGGCGGGGTCGGGTGGTGAAGGTCAATCGGTCGATCTTCGGATAGTCTTGGTCGAGCTCGTCGACGCCGAGGACAGACCAGTTCGTATAGGGCTGGATGATGTGCAGGAGGCCATCGATGCCCCAGAGGCGGCTGCGGAGGTTGCCGTAGTCTTTGGAAATTTTCACCGCAGCCTCCGCACCGCCGTGGAGCATGAATCTCGCATCCGTTCCCGCAGGTCCCTGCACCGAAGAGTAGTGGGTGTATGCGGCGCCGATCCTCGGTGTGAGCGTGAACCAGTCGTCGTAGGTGATGGGCAGGGAGAAGGAGTGGTTCGTGTGCAAGCGGTGGAAGCCGGTGTCGAGGAGCTGGGTGCGGATCGCTGAGATACGCGAATCGCTTGGATTGATGGCACGCAGGTTTTGTATCCTCTGGACAAGCCCGCGTTCGTAGCTGTTGAGGCTGGCGAGCAGGCCAGGGATCAGGGCGGGATTCGTGGTTGGATCCAGCAATGGGTTGATGGTGTTGCGGCGAACCAGATCCGCTGCCTCGACGCCCCGGATTGAGAAGGATGTCTGCCCTTCGTGCAGCAGCGGCGATCCGAACAACGGCCTGCGCGCCTGATCAAAGGCGATCTCTGGACCCTGCGTGTCGGCGCGGTAGAAATCGTTTAGGTGGAAGCGCCCGAAGATAGAGAGCAGCGATTCGTCGTCGCGGCGGTAGAGCCCGATGGTGTTATCCGGTGCGGGGTTGGTGCGGTAGACGTCCGGCGCGAAATCTTCGAGATAGAATTGATCCGAGAGGAGCGTGAGGTTGGTGTCCAGGCGCCAATCGGCATCATCTTCGAAATCGAACTCCATGCGATGCTTGAGCTGCAGCTGATAGCGGTTGGAATCGACGTCCAAACGGGGCAGGCCGTTGCGGGATTCGTCGGGGTCGAAGTCGTGGAGGTAGTAGAGGCTGAGCCCGGAAATCTCCTCCGGGTTAACCTGGCGGGTGTCGATCAGATCCAGTCCCACCGCGAGGCCGCGGCTCGCACGGATGTCGAAGCGCCACTGGGAAAGCAGCCAGGCTCCTTCGTTTTCCCCGGTCACCGGATTGCGCTCACCGCCGAGCATGATGCCGTAGGAGTTGAGTATGTAGGGACCCCAGTTCGAGCGCGTGCCTGGAGTGAAGTGGTAGCCGAGCGTGCCGTCGAGCGGTTGGCTCAGGTAGGGAAGCCAGAAAACCGGGGTGTCACCGGCGTAGAGCTTGAGGTTTTTGAAGGTCACCTTGTCGCCCGGATAGACCGTCGTCCGCTCCGCGCGCATCCAGTAGTTCGGATTCTCCACGTCATGAGTGGTGATCCCGGCGTTCTCACCGATGAAAATAGTTTTCTCGCCGTCCGATTGCGCAGTGAATTTTCCCGCCTCGAGGATGATGGGATCCATCGAGACCCGCAGGCCTGTGCCGTCGAGGACGCCCTTCTCGTATTGATAGACCGCCCGGTCGCCGCGCTGGAGCATGTTGTCCTGATAGACTGAGACCTTGCCCTCGAAGGTGACGGTCTTTGCTTTCAGATCCACATTCGCCCTGTCGGAAAAGATCTCCAAGCCGTTGTCGCCCTCCACCTTGACCGGCCCGCCGAGGCGGATGCCATCTTCAAGGTTTCCCTCGATCGTGCCGCCGCGGTTCTCGATCTTTAGGCTCTCCGGCAGCATGGGGCCATCCGGCACCCCGCCGAGGGGGATATCAGGCGCGGGGACGGGTTGGATCAGATCCACCGGTGGTGGTGCATTCTCCGGTAGGACCTGTCCGTTCTCCTGCGCGGCAAGGGAAAGCGAGAGTAGCGGTGAAACCCAAAGCAGGGCTTGGATACGGGCGGTTGGCATCGCCGCGAAGTCAATAGGATGGCGATGGGGGAGGCAAGGGGGAAGATGGGGCGAGGAGCCAATCAGTCCTTTGCGGTGTAATCGAAGACGAGGGCTTTATCGAGGATGGGGATGAGGATCTCCTTGAAGGCGGCGTGAGCCGGGTGGGGGATGTAGGTTTCGAGGCCGGCTTTGTCCTTGAATGTGACAAAAAAGCAGTGGGTGAGGCCATCGTTCATGCCCTCGACACTTTCCGAGGTGCCCCACTCGTAAGCGACGACGGTATCGATCTTGGAGGGCAGTTCGCCGAAGGCTTTCTCCACCGCCGCCACTTGGGCTGGGGTGGCGGTGTCCTTGAACTTGAACATGACGACGTGGCGGAATTCGCCACCGGCTTGCGAGATTGCGGAACTGAGCATGAGGGTTGCGGTAATAAGTGCTTTGAGCATGGAAAGACTCTCGGAAACCTATTCCCGGAAGTCAACCTGGCGCAACCATTTTTCGAACTTGCCTTTGAAATCCGGGTGATTGGTGCTGCGGTAGGCTTTGGTTGCACCGAGGAAGATTATGATGCGGCTTGTTCAAGATCCCCGCCCCGATGCTGGACAAAACCTAAAGTGTCGCCGAACATCCGCGCCCGATGTCGGAATTAGCGAAAGCGTATGAGCCACAGGATGTGGAGAAAAAGTGGTATGCCGCATGGCAGGCCGCAGGCTGTTTTAAAGCGGATGAGAATTCCGATAAGGAGGCGTATGCGATCGTCATCCCGCCGCCGAATGTCACCGGCATACTCCACCTCGGCCATGTTCTGAACAATTCCATCCAGGACATACTCGCCCGCCGTGCGCGGCAGAAAGGCAAGGAAGTTCTTTGGCTGCCCGGCACCGACCACGCCGGCATCGCCACTCAGGCGAAAGTCGAGCGCGAGCTGCGCGAGACCGAAGGCAAGACCCGCCGCGACCTCGGCCGCGACGAATTCCTCAAGCGCGTCTGGGATTTCAAGGACAAGCACGGCGATATCATCATCAAGCAGTTGAAACGGCTCGGCTGCTCCTGTGACTGGGATCGCGAGCGCTTCACCATGGACGAGGCCTACACGAAGTGGGTCAGCCAGACGTTCGTCGATCTTTTCAACGAAGGCCTTATCTATCGCGGCAAGCGTATGGTGAACTGGTGCCCGGTTTCCCTCACCGCGCTATCCGACGAGGAAGTGATCATGAAGCCTTCGAAATCGAAGCTCTTCACCATGAAATACGAGCTCGTCGACAGCCCCGGCGAGTTCATCCACATCTCTACGACACGCCCGGAAACGCTGATGGGGGACGTCGCCATCGCCGTGCATCCGAAGCACCCGAAATACGCGAAGTGGATAGGCAACAAGGTCAAACGCCCCTTCCCCGAAGCGGAAATCCCTATCATCGGCGACGATGCGGTGGATCTGGAGTTCGGCACCGGCGCGCTGAAAATCACCCCCGCCCACGACAAGGTGGACTTCGAGATCGGCCTCAAGCACGACCTCGAGATCATTGACGTGCTGCATCCGGATGGGAATATGAACACCCCGGATCTCCCTGAGTTCGATGGCCTCGATCGCTTCGTCGCCCGCCGCAAGGCTACCGCAAAGCTGGAGGAAATGGGTCTGCTTGTCGGCGTGGAGGAATACGAGAACAACGTCGGCTACTCGGAGCGCGGCAACGTGCCGATTGAGCCGCGCATCTCGATGCAGTGGTTCCTCCGCTACCCCGAGGTCGCAAAATCCACTGAGGCTGTCGCCTCTGGTGACATCACTTTCCGCCCTGCACGCTGGGCGAAAACCTACGCCCACTGGATGGAAAACCTTCAGGACTGGTGCATCAGCCGCCAGCTCTGGTGGGGCCACCAAATCCCCGTATGGTATAAGAAAGACAAGCTCGACGCGCTCAAAAACGCCGAGTCCCTCGAAACCAAGGACGCCGCCGCCGGTGACATCTACGTTGGTGTCGAGCCACCTACCGATGGCGACTGGGAGCGCGACGAGGACGTGATGGACACCTGGTTCTCCTCTTGGCTCTGGCCGTTTGCTACGATGTCAGGGGTCGGTGAAAGCTCCGCCACGCTGAAGAAATTCTACCCGACCGCCGATCTCGTTACCGGGCCCGATATCATCTTCTTCTGGGTCGCTCGGATGATCATGGCCGGCTACCGCTTCGAGGATCAGCTGCCGTTCAAGAACGTCTATTTCACCTCAATCATCCGCGATCTCAAAGGCCGCAAGATGAGCAAATCTCTCGGCAACTCACCCGATCCCATCGACCTGATGGACAAGTTCGGCGCCGACGGCTTGCGCTTCGGTATCATGCGTATTGCGCCCATGGGCACCGATATTCGTTTCGACGAAAGCTCCGTCGAGGAAGGCCGGAACTTCGCCAACAAGCTCTACAATGCCTGCCGTTTCCGCCAGATGGACGGCAACGAATTTGCCCCGCTGCCGGCTGCGAAAGGCCTGCCGGTCTATCACATCCAGGTGATGGCGAAGCTCGACCAGCTTGCGACCGATCTCGAAGGTATCTACGGCGAATACCGTTTTGGTGAGATCGCTCAGCGCCTCTACGAATTTCTCTGGAACGACTTCTGCGACAAATGGCTGGAAGCGGTGAAGGCCGACCTCCGCGAGTCCGCCACCGCCGAAGCCCGCGCCGCTGCGCTCGGCACCTTCGATGCGGTGATGAGCCGCTACCTCCAGTTGCTGCATCCCTATATGCCGCACGTCACCGAAGAGCTTTCCGAACGTATGAATTACGTTTCCGAAGGCGAGTTCGTAATGAGTAAAGCCCTGCCGGAAACCGCCCTGCTCGCAGAGCTATCCGCCGCCGACATTGAGGCCGCCGACAAGCAGGCTACAGCCGTCTACGAAGCCGCTGGCCGGCTCCGCAATCTCAAGGCGGAATACAACCTTGGCTCCAGCAAAGACGTTCGCTTTATTTTCAAAGGAGCCGCCGCATCGCTTTCCGGCGAAATCAACGTTCTCGCTCTGCTGGCAGGAGCCTCCGAAATCCTCACCGACGACACCTACGAAGCCCCGAAAGGCACCCCCGCCGCCGTCACCCCTGTCGGCGAGGCCTACATGCCGATGGAGGGGCTCATCGATGTCGAAGCCGAGCGCACCCGCATTTCCAAGGAGATCGAAAAGATGCAGATCGAGGTGAAGAAATCCGAAGGAAAGCTCGGCAATGCTTCGTTTGTGGATCGCGCACCGCCGGAAGTGGTCGTCCAGGAGAAGCAGCGCCTCGAAGATTGGAAAACCAAGCTCGCCCAACTCGGCGAAATGCTGGACGCTCTGAAATAAATCCATGGCCGCACTCGACGAAATCACCGGAATCGGCAAGTCCTCCCAGCAGTTGCTTAAGGCGGCGGGTATTGGTGATGCGAATGAACTCGCTGCGCAGGATATCGATGGTCTTTTTGAGGAGTTGAAACGCGCAAACGAGATGCTCGACATCAATGAGCGGGCTCCTGATAAATCCACCGTAATGAAATGGATCGCCGAAGCGATCGAGCTAATCGGCGAGACACCGGATCCGGAATGGGAAGAGCCTCAGACGCAGGAAACATCCGAAGCACCGGATGAAAACTCATTTGCCGTGCCGGTGAACTATGAGGGCAACGAAGAGGTGGCTGAGATGCTTTCACGTGCGCCCTGTGCGATCCCTCTGCCGGGGAGGATCATGATGGAGAAGAGTCTCCAAGTTGCGGATATCCCTGCCGGGCTGCTGCTGAACCGTTACTCGGGCGATCTCGATATCCGCGTGGATGATCCCACCTTGTCCAAGACAGAAGTGCCTTCCCGCCGCGCTGCTGGCAGCATGAAGAAGGTCTCGAAGAAGACTGAGCGGCTGCAATTCGACGCTTCATCCGCCAAGCCGATGCCCAAATCCACCGGCAACGGAAAACGAATCCCGAAATCCAAGGAAGGCCACGAGGAGGATCGCGTGGCGCTGATCCGCGCCCCGCGTGAGAAGACCAACCGCGGCAAGAATCCGGAATCCCGCAACTACGTCCGCGGGGTCCTGCACACGCATCCATGGTCGCTCCGCATCGGCGCGATCTTCAGCCTGCTGCTGGGGGTAAATCTTCCGCTGGCGATCATTGCCGCGTTTGTGCTGCTCGCTTCCCGGGAGATTCTGGAGAATTTTTCCTGGGTTCCCGAATGGTTCCTCGTCTTCCCAGCAGCACTGCCAATCGTCGGGCTGGGATACCTCATCTGGGGATTCTCCGGGAAATGCCGCATCTGCACCCAGAAACTTTTTGTGCACAAGGGCGCGCTCAAGCACATCAAGGCTCACCACATGCCGGGCATGGGATACGTGGTGCCGCTCTGCCTCCACCTGCTGACCTTCAACTGGTTCCGTTGTTCCTCTTGCGGAACTCCCGTGCGTCTGAAAAAGTAGGCTATGCGGTTTTCCGGAAAGTGTGCGCTCGGCCTTGCCGCAGGCCTTGCCCTTGCCGGATGCGCCAAACAGAGCGTGAACATCGAGGACTCTTTTCCGCCACCCGGGGAGGGCCCCACCATCCGGGCGGGCACGGGCGGCGGCACCGCCGTCGTCTCCGGCGGGAACCAAGGGCAGCTACCGACCAATATCACCCCGCCTGAGGATATCTCATGGACGGGTTTCGATGGCGAGGGCATCCCCGAGCTGCAGAAGCTCATGAGCGCTCCGAAAAAAGGCCCGTGGGAGGAGAGCGAGACCATCGCCCGGCAGACCGCCGCCCGCGAGGGCAAGCCGATCCTGATCTGGTTCACCGATTCCGCCCGAAGCCCGATGTGCAAGGCACTGAGTGCCGAACTGTTCGCCACCCGCGAGTTCGGCAAATGGGCCGGCGACCATCTCGTTCGGCTGCGGGTCGATTCCAATATTTCAGTCGATGACCCCAAATTCTCCCTCGATGAGAAGATCACCCGCCAGACTGAGCTCAGGAACTACGTCAAGCGCCTGAAGAAGCGCTACCGCGTCCTCGGCCACCCTTCCGTTCTGATGCTCAATCCCAGCGGCGAGGTGATGACCCGCTATCGCGGATACAGGCGCGGCGACGCCGATTACTTTTGGGGGCTGATCAAACAGGGGGTCGTCTCGTCGGAAACCGCCTATGCATCCTGGAGGAAGGGTCTCGAGAAAAAGGGATACCGGGAGTGGCGCGGGAAAGGTGGTCGCAAGGTTTTTGCGAAGCTCGTTTCCTACTCCAAGGGCACCCTGATCCTCATCGAGCCCGGCGGTGGCCGCTACAAGACGGACGAGTCCAGGCTTTCGCGCGGAGACAGGAAATGGATCGAGGCGCAGAAAGCCCTGCGCGGCATCGAATGAAAGCGTCATCGAATTTGGAGCGTGGCTTTTCAAGCCGCTGGCTGATGGCTCGCCGCTGCCGGAGCGTTGGGAAATTGGCATTGGGCGGAATTTTGAAATGCATAGGGAGCGCCACAAAGCGGGTTGCAACCCCGCGCACCATACTCGTCCCGGCAATCATATGTCTCGCCGCCTGCGCCACCAAACAAAGGCCCGAGGACGCGATTCGCACTGCCCTCTCATACACCGAACTGCAATGGCAGCCGGAAGCCCGGCACATCCGCCACGGCAAGGACGCTCAGGGAGTCGTGGTTCATACCCCGGACACCACGCTTGCTGCTCATACCGGCGACAAGCGGGGTTGGTGGAAGCCCGGTGTCCCGGCGAAGGGCATGGCATACAAGTGGGGCGGCTTCGATACGCCGGAAAGTTTCCTCAAAGGTCTCCGAGAAGGGAAGAAGGCGGGCGATGTTGCCAACACCTACAAGGTCCACAACGACAACGCCGTCATCAGCGAAGAAAGTGTTGGCATCGACTGTTCCGGATTCGTTTCGCGCTGCTGGGGGCTGCCGTCGCCGGTTTCCACGAAGGACCTGCCTTCCATCTGCGATCCCGTCGCATGGGATGAGCTCAGGCTCGGGGACATTATTCTCAAGAAGGGTCACGTGCTCATGTTCGCCGCCCGCAACGGCGGATATGTGATCGGATGCGAGGCGGGCCTCTTCCCCACATGGCGGACCCGGCGCTGCGCCATCCTCGTCAGTTTTCTGCGGAAGGCGGGCTATATGCCCTGGCGCTATCGCAAGATGGCGAAGCCGGTACCTCCGGAAACGCAAATCCGGTATGACATCGTCCAGTTCCCCCGCGATCGGTGGGAAGCCGTTTCATACTGACAGGTGGCTCAGTCACGCACCCCATTGCGTCCGGTTGCTATTTCCTGTGAAATGGCGGCACATTTTCCCAGAATCCACCGATATACCCAATCCATCATGCGGCACCTGTTATTTATCCTCCTTCTGACCGCCGCCAACGCCGCCGAACGGCCCAACCTGCTGTTCATCACGGTCGATGACATGAACCGCGATTCCGTCGGAGCCTACGGCTGCCCGATCAAGGACATCACCCCGAACATGGACAAGCTGGCCGCGCAGGGCCAGGCCTTCGACCGGGGCTTTGTCACGATCGCCATTTGCCAGCCGAGCCGTGCTGTCTGGATGACAGGCCGCTATCCGCACCGCAACGGTGCGCTCGGTTTTGACCACATCAATGCCGACTGCCCTTCGCTGCCTGAGGCATTGGCAAAAGGCGGCTATTTCAACGCGCTCCTCGGCAAGGTGGTCCACGTCATCCCGACCCGTCACGCCGCTTTCGACCTGATTCGCACCCAGAGCGATCTCGGTCAGGGCCGCGATCCCGCCGCATACGCTACCGCCATACGCGACTCCATCGCCGGGGCGGAAAAGGCAGGCAAACCCTTTTTTATCATGGCCAACGCCCATGATCCTCACCGCCCCTTCTCTGGTAGCAAAGGCGATGACAAGAAGCTGCTCCCCGTCACCCGCAGGATCACCCCGGAGGAGGTCGTCGTCCCCGGTTTCCTCCCGGATCTCCCGGGCATCCGCACCGAGCTTGCCGATTATTTTACCTCCTGCCATCGCGCGGATGAGGTCGTCGGAGCCATCATGGCGGAAATCGACAAGGCCGGCCTGGCGAAAAACACCCTGGTAATTTTCGTTTCGGATCACGGCATGCCCCTCCCGTTTGCAAAAATCAACTGCTACCTGGCCTCGAACGCCACTCCCTGGATCGTCCGCTGGCCCGGCCATGCGAAACCCAGCACTCGCGATGAGAAACACTTCGTCTCCGGCATCGACATCGCCCCCACCTTCCTCGCCGCCGCTGGCCTGGAAAACCTGCCGGGTGCTGACGGATCCTCCATTCTCCCAATCCTTGAGGGGAAAGACCAAGCGGAGCGCAACAAGGTCTTCACTTCGATCAACGCCCCCCATTCCAAAAAGCCATTTCCGATGCGCGCCATCAACGATGGCGATTACCTCTACATCTGGAATGGCTGGGCTGACGGCGAGACCCAGTTCAGGAACGAGTCCATGTCCGGCCTCACCTACAAGGCCATGAAAGCCGCCGCAAAAACCGATACGGCCATCGCCGCCCGCGTCAAACTCTACGACCACCGTGTCCGGGAGGAACTCTACGACGTCCGTATCGATCCCTTCTGCCTCAATAACCTCATCACCAAGCCCAACGACAAGTTCAGCCCACGCACCAGCGCGATGACAAAAGCCCTCTGGCACCAGATGAAGGACACCGATGATCCGCAGCTCAAAAGGTTCCAGTCACAAGTCGAGCTGGCGCTGGACTGAACGATTGCTTCGGAAATTTCTCACCGCTTGGAGCTTGGAGCTTGGAGCTTGGAGCAGAGATCAAAGAGGCTTCAGTGTGATGTCCTTGAACTCGACTTTCGCAATCCCACCGCTGTGAAGCTGCAATCCGATGACTCCTTTCGATGGGAAATCCTGTTCCTCGGTATAAGTGGCAACCTTCACCCCATTGATAAAGAGCTCATGCTTCTTGCCCTTGCAGCGGACGAGGTAATCATTCCAACCGTCTTCCTTCAGCGTGTCCTTCAGCTTTGAAAGATCGCCACCGACCAACTTCCCCCTGCGGTGTTCATCGTAGATGTCAGCCCAGTAGCCACGACCGATATCTGCCTGATAGCCGATGATCTTATTTCCTTCGATTTGTGAGCGGTACTGGATTCCACTATTGATCATGCCTGTCTTGTGATCGCCGCTGATGCGGAAGGAGCACCGGAATTCAAAATCCTGGTAGGTCTTTTCCGTCGTCAGGTAGGTATTCGTCGGAATCTTTTTGCCATCGTTGCTGGCAGTGATCACGCCATCGACCACCGACCAGAATTTGGCATTTTCTTTCTTCACCGGCTTCCAGCCGGTGAGCGTCTTGCCATCAAATAGTGGCTCTGGTTCTGCGGCATCCTCGGCAAAGGATACCAAGGGCGCGGCAAACATCAGAAGGAGAGTGAGAAAATTGATTTTCATGGGGATACGGGAGTTGGCTTGAATCGATACCATGAAAGATGACGGATTCCTGCACGCGGCAAGGAATTTTCTTTTGGGGATTTATTTTTGAGCCCCTTCGCCCATCCGTCAGATTAAGGTTTTCAGAACACTAGGATGCCCGGCCTGAGATTCGGATTGTCCGTGGGATGCCGCAGACTATGCTGCGGCAATGTTGGTAAAATTCCTTGATGATGCCACGCTGGTCGCGGAGGTGAGTCATCTGCTGACCGTTGCCGAGGAGGCGCTTGAGGCAAAGCGGAAGGAATTCGGCAAGAACGTGATCGACCCTTTCGCGGCGATGTTTGAGATGGCCGGGTTCGGGCTGGATCTGCCGGATGGGTGCGAGCCGAGCTGATGAGGGAGGCGCAGAAGACGCTGCAGAATCACGTCGGGGAGTTTCACCAGAACATCCTCGGTGCGGTGAAAGGATGGGAGAACATGCACACGGGCTCGGTTGTCGATCTCGTTTCCGACGAGCACAAGGTCGTCGCGGAGGTAAAAAACAAGCACAACACGCTGAGCGGCGGCAAGCGCTCGGACCAGTATTCGAATCTTGAGAAGCTGGTGATGCCCAAGGCGAGCCGCTATCACGACTATACCTCGTATTTCGTGACGATCATCCCGCGCTCGCCGGAGCGCTTTGACCGCTTCTTCACCCCATCGGAAAAGGAGACGGGTGCGAATTGTCCGGAGAACGCGCTGATCCGCGAGATCGACGGCGCGAGTTTCTATCAGATTGTCACCGGCGAGAAGGATGCGCTCGCGCAGCTCTTCGATATTCTCCCGAAAGTGATCGAGGGTATATCCGGAGAGAAAACCGACAGGCCGGATCGTGCGGCGCTGGGTGCCTATTTCCGAAATGCCTTCGCGCCCTGAGCGGATTCGATGCGGTTCATCTCAGCGACGATGGAGAGTCCCAGCCGCTCGGCGAGATTCACCGGCACGGCGTTGCCGATCTGGCGGTAAATCGACCCCTGTGGGCCGCAGAATTTCCAGTCGTCGGGAAAGGTCTGGATACGCGCGTATTTACGGGTGGTGAACGGGCGGGTTTCCGATGGGTGGCAGCGTTCTGTCTGTTTCTGCGCGGGCGAGCAGGTGAGGGTCAGGCACGGCTCGTCCCAGCTCATGCGCCGCGCCATCCCGGTTTTCCCGCCGCCGAGGAAATAGCTTTTCAGCATGTAGTCGCGCTGCATTTGATCCGGAAGATCCCGCCAGTAGCCTCCGGGCGGCACCAGATCCATCACCTCTCGTTTCGACTCCTGATAGCTCTGACCGCCGGATTTGGGGACGTCGGTGGGGAAAAGGTCGCCTCGCTTCAGCGCATCGCCGACCGTAAAAATCCTCCCGTCGGGGATGGGCCATTCGAAATCCACATGCTCGGCGATATCGTTGCGGAACGCCGCGAGGATGAGGCGCTCGCGTTTCTGCGGGACGCGGTGATGGATGGCTTTGAGTACTTGTGGTTCCAGCGGCGTGTAACCGAGTTCGCGGATCACGGCTAGTGCATAGACAGATCTAAATCGTCGCTCTTTTTCGGTTTTTTGACTTGTACTTTTACAAATTACGGTTTCGTTAGGTGATGCCAAACAAAAAGCATCATATCAAGCTGACCCCGGATGAGCGAA
>Ga0206130_10000582_pt1 | contig 60465 bp, 64 predicted proteins | sample Helgoland_Spring_9_FD_148637 | JGI IMG/M metagenome (GOLD analysis project Ga0206130, IMG submission 148637) | Pelagic subsurface seawater microbial communities from Kabeltonne, Helgoland, North Sea - Helgoland_Spring_Bloom_20160512_1 | ecosystem: Environmental > Aquatic > Marine > Epipelagic ... | reverse complement strand
GCCCCCCGGTATCGACGGGCGCGAAACCGCGATGCGGATCCGTGCGCTCGATCCCGAGATCAACCTGGTCATCGTCACCGGCTTTTCCGATTTCTCCCCGATCGAAATCAGCAAGGTCGCAGGGCCGGCCGACAAGATCTTCTACATCGCCAAGCCCTTCGAAGTCGCCGAGATCGTCCAGACCGCGACCGCGCTCGCCAAACGGTGGGAAAACGACCGCGAACTGGCCACCGCGCGCGCGATGCTGAGCCGTCAGGTCGTCCAGTTGCAGGAACAGGGCGCCGAACTGGCCGCGAACGAAAGCCGCGCGATCCACATGGCGACGCATGATTCGCTGACCGACGCCCCCAACCGCCTCGCCTTCCTGCGCGCGCTGGCGGAGCGGGTGAAGCGCGACGGCATGTTCGCCACCGCGATGTTCGATCTCGATCGGTTCAAGACGGTCAACGATACGCTCGGCCATCTGGCGGGCGACGCGCTGATCCGCGACATTTGCGAAACGCTGCACAGCACCGCCCCCGACGGCGCGATCGTCGCGCGGCTGGGCGGCGACGAATTCGGCATCATGTTCGATACCCCCGGCGAAGAAGCCGCGGTGATGGCCTGCGACCGGATCGTCGCGGCCTGTTCGGGGACGCGCCAGGTCTTCGGCAATTCGGTCCAGAGCGGGGCGTCGGCGGGCGTCGTCGTGGTCGAGGGCGGCTGCGACCCGATCGATGCGATGCGCCGCGCCGACCTGGCGCTCAACGATGCCAAGCGCAACGGGCGCGGCGTCACGCGGCTGTTCGATGAAAGCATGGATGAGGGCATCCGCTTTCGCCGCCGCGTCGAAAGCGGGTTGGGCAGCGCGATCGACAAGGGCGAACTCAGCCTGGTCTATCAACCGATCGTCAGCCGCGAGGCGATGGAAATCGTCGGGTTCGAGGCGCTGGTCCGCTGGAACACCCTGGAATATGGGCCGATCAGCCCCGCGACGTTCATCCCGATCGCCGAGGAATCGAACATCATCCACGACCTGGGCGACTGGATCCTCGATCAGGCGCTGACCGTCCTGAAGCAATGGCCCGGCCAATATGTCTCGGTCAATTTCAGCCCGCGCCAGTTTCGCCGCCACAATTTCGTCGGCCACATCATGCAAAGCGTCCAGCGCGCCGGGGTCGAGCCGCGCCAGTTGCAGATCGAAATCACCGAAACCGCGATCTTCGACGATGCCGATCGCGCCGCCGACACGCTGTACAAATTGCGCCAGATGGGATTCCGGATCGCGCTCGACGATTTCGGCACCGGCTATTCCAGCCTCTACAACATCCGCAAATTCGCGCTCGACAGCCTGAAGATCGATCGCAGCTTCATCGACGGCATGGGCCGTGAGCGCGAAAGCGCCGCGATCGTCCATTCGATCATCCACCTCGGCCGCGCACTGGGGCTGGAGGTGATCGCCGAGGGGGTCGAGACCGAGGCACAGGTCCAGGCGCTGCGGGTCGCCGGGGCCAGCCATTTGCAGGGCTATTTCTTCTCCCGCCCGGTGCCCGCGGAACGGGCGCTGGAACTGGCGAACCAACGCTTCATGGGGGGTGACGACGACCCCGCGCTGCCCGCGACCGGTACGGAAGGCTGATCGGTGCGTCCGGCGCTGGGCCGGCAATTCCGCCCGAAGTCGCTCGGCGGCAAGCTGGTCGCGATCCTCACCGCGGTCGGGCTGGCGGGCGCGCTGGGCATCACGTTGGTCCTGGCGCTGGTCATCACGCCCAATTTCAACGCGTTGGAAGTCAAGGCTAACGCCGGGCATATCGACCGTACCCGCGCGGCGCTGACCGATTACGCGAACAAGATCGAAAGTGCGGTGCGCGATTACGGCGACTGGTCGCAAAGCTATGCCTATATGTCGGCGCCGACCCGCGCGTTCGAACAGGAGAGCTTTTCCCAACTCGCGATGTCGAACCTGTCGGTGCAGGGCATGGCCTATGTCCGCCCCGACGGGACGATCCAGATCGCGCGCTGGTACGACCCCGCGACGGGCGGCGAACGCGCGGACCTGCGCCAGCGGCTGATCGATACGATCGCGCGTACCGATCTGGCGAACGTGATCGGGCGGAGCAATTCGGGGCGATTCTATGCCCGGCTGGGCCCCGTCGTCGCCGCGATCGGGGTGGCGCAGGTGCGCCGATCCGACGGCAGCGGCACCCCGCGCGGCTATGTCCTGATGGCGCGCGAATTCACTTCGGCCCAGATTTCGGCGCTGCTCCAGCTCGATGCCGTGATCGACCGGTCGCGCCCCGCCGATCGCGAGATGATCGACAAGGCGTCGCGCACCACGACCATCGTCGTGCCGATCATGGGGGCGAACGGCCATGCCGTCGCCGCCGCGCGCTTTTCGGTGCCGCGCGACGTATCGTTGCTGGGTCGGCGGATGCTGATGCTGGCGGTCGCGGGATCGACGTTGCTGCTGTTGATCGTGCTGATCGTGTTACGCCGGACGCTGGGGTCGCTGGTGATCGCACCGCTGTTGCGGGTCGAACAGCATATGCAAAAGGTGCGGGCATCGGGATCGCTGGCGTTGCTCGACGATGATGGGCGGCGCGATGAATTCGGATCATTGGGCCGCAGTTTCAATGCGATGCTGTCGCAGTTGAAGGATTTGCGCGAACAGATCGAGGTGCAGAGCTTCGCGCTGGGGCGTAGCGAGAGCGCGGTCGCGGTGATGCACAATGTTCGCAATGCGTTGAACCCGATATCCACCATCCTGTCGCAGGGAATCGCACAGGAGCCCCCGATCGATCGCGCGATGGTCGAACGTGCGGTCGGCGAACTCGGCAAGCCCGACATTCCCGACACCCGTCGCACGAAGCTGGCGGCCTTCGTCGCCGCGGCGGTCGCGGCGGAAGTCGCGGGGCGCGAAACGATGCGCGGGGAGTTGCAAGTGGGGCGCGAGGCGATGGCGCACGTCCTCGAAATCATCGGCCAGCAACAGGCGCAGGCGCATGAACGCCCCCCGCTCGACCTGGTCGACGTCAGCGAAATCGTCGCGCGCAACGCCGCGATCGCCCGCTATGCGCAAGGCGCATCGATCGCGTTCAGCTTCCCCGGGCTGCCGCATCGCGCGATGGCGAACCGGGTGATCCTGAGTCAGGTCATCGGCAACCTGCTCGGCAATGCGGCGGAGGCGATTGCGGCGACCGGGGCGGTCAGCGGATCGATCGACGTGACCGTCCGCGAAACCGACACGCATGTCGATATCGCGATCCGCGACACCGGCGAGGGATTCGACGGCGACATCGGCGCGACGCTGTTCCAGCGCGGATTTTCGACGCGGGAACATAAATCGGGGGGGCTGGGGCTCCACTGGTGCGCCAATTCGATGACCGCGATGGAGGGATCGCTGCGGCTGGAAAGCGAAGGCCGCGGGCGCGGGGCGATCGCGACGCTGACGCTCAAAGCGCCGATTCGGGCCGCGCTGGCGGCCTAGCCACGCCCACGCGGGTGCGGCACAGCGGCGCCATGACGACGGTGCCGATCCTCTACAGCTTTCGCCGCTGCCCCTATGCAATCCGCGCGCGGCTGGCGATCGGCGCGAGCGGGGTGACGGTCCTGTTGCGCGAGGTGGTGCTGCGCGACAAGCCCGCCGCGATGATCGCGGCATCGCCCAAGGCGACCGTGCCCGTGCTGGTCCTGCCCGATGGCGTGGTGATCGACGAAAGCCTCGCGATCATGCGCTGGTCCCTCGCGCACCACGATCCCGACGGCTGGTTGACGCGCGACGATCCGGCGCTGGTCGCGGTCAACGACGGCGCGTTCAAACATCATCTCGACCGGTATAAATATGCGGATCGCCATCCCGCCGACGGGGTCGACCATCGCGCCGCCGCGACGGACATCCTGCGCGCGCTCGACGCCCGTATCGCCCGCCACGGCGCGCTGGTCGGCGATCGCCCGGGGCTGGCCGACATGGCGATCTTTCCCTTCGTCCGGCAATTCGCCGCGACCGATCGGGACTATTTCGATGGCTTGCGGTTGCCCGCGCTGCGCGGGTGGCTCGATCGGCTCGCGGAATCGCCGTTCTTCGCGACCGTGATGCGTCGCCAGCCAGCCTGGCGCGAGGGCGATGCGCCGGTCGTCTTCCCCTAATCCTCGACGATCTTCATCAGCCGCCGTTCGACCGGGGCAAGCACGGGGCCGAGGTCATGCCCCCGTTTCAGCACCGCGCCATGTTCGCCGATCAGCGCCCACATCCCCTGCCGCCCGCGCAGCGCGGGACGTTTTTCGATGCGGAATTCGGGTCGGTCCGCCGCGCGGCGGAACGCAGCGAAGACAGCGGCGTCGCGCCCCAGGTCCATCGCGTAATCGCGCCAATGGCCCGCCGCGACCATCCGGCCATAGAGGTCGAGTATCCGCGTCAATTCGGCCCGGTCGAAGCCGACCTGGGACGGCGATCCCGACGACAGGGGGAATGGGGTAACGATGCCCATCAGGCGCGGTTCTGCTCCCGCCCGTCACCGCGGGCCTGTTCCTCGAGCAGCGCATCGAGCCGCTTGCGCATCGTATCGAGTTCGCAGCGCATCAGTTCGAGCTTTTGCGACGCGGGATCGAACGCCTCGCTGCACGGCGTCCCATAGGGAACGAAGCGCGGCGGCGGGGCGGCGCCGCCCTCCACCGTCGTCGCGCGCGCCGGGATGCCGACCATCGTCGCGCCCTCCGCCACGTCCTTCGTCACGACCGCGTTCGCGCCGATCCGCGCGCGCGGGCCGACGATGATCGGCCCGAGCACCTGCGCGCCCGACCCGATGATGACCCCGTCGCTCAACGTCGGGTGGCGTTTGCCCGCGACCCCGTCGTCGGGGCTGGTCCCGCCCAGCGTGACGCATTGATAGATGGTGACGTCGTCACCGATCTCCGCCGTCTCCCCGATCACGACGAAACCGTGGTCGATGAAGAAATTGCGCCCGATCTTCGCGCCCGGATGAATGTCGATCGCGGTCGTCGCGCGCGACCAGTGATTGACCAGCCGCGCCAGAAAGAACAGCCGCCGCCCGTACAGCCAGTGCGCCACGCGATGCCAGCCGAGCGCCCAGACCCCCGGATAGGTCAGGATTTCGGCGCGCGAATGCGGCGCCGGATCGCGGGCGCGGATCGAATCGAGATAGGCCATCAACCGGCTCGCCATCGGAATATCCCTGTTTGCTGGACGGTGATCTAGGCACGGACATGCCCGAAATCCAGCCGCGGGCCACCGACGGACGCCGAATCCCGCGAATCGGATATCGCGCTAAAGTCTATCTATCTTGTCGGCATTCGCGTTTCGACGCAGCATGACGGTCGGCACAACGGCCGATAATGGGAGACGCAGGTGACCGAGATTGCGGGTATCGACATCGCCGAGGTTTGGCCTTTCGTCGCGGTCGGCTTCGCGGCGCAGGTCGTCGACGGGGCACTGGGCATGGCGTTCGGGGTCATTTCGAACACGTTGCTCTTGTGGATCGGCGTGCCCCCCGCCGCCGCCAGCGCGGGCGTCCACACCGTCGAAACCTTCACCACCGCGATTTCGGGGATCAGCCACACGATCCAGCGCAACGTCGACTGGCGATTGTTCCTGCGGCTGATGATCCCGGGGGTCATCGGCGGCGTGCTGGGCGCCTATGTCCTGTCGAACATCGATGCCGATGTCGCCAAGCCCTTCATCCTCGCCTATCTGACCGCGATCGGCCTGTATCTGTTGTGGCGGGCGTGGCGCTATCCGCCGCAGGTCCGCGAACCGCGGATCGTCGAACCGCTCGGGCTGGTCGGCGGCTTTCTCGATGCGGCGGGCGGTGGCGGCTGGGGGCCGGTCGTCACCAGCAACCTGCTGGTCCAGGGCGCCGCGCCGCGCACGACGATGGGCACCGTCAATACTGCCGAATTCTTCCTGACCGCGACGATTTCGATCACCTTCATCACCCAATTGGGGTGGAAGGCGTTCACCATCGCGACCGTCGGGTTGCTGATCGGCGGGGTCGTCGCCGCCCCCTTCGGCGCGTTGCTCGCCAAGCGTGTGCCCGCGCGCACCTTGTTGGTGATGGTCGGGACGATCCTGACGATCACCAGCCTGTTCGGCCTGTATCGCGCGTTGGCCTGATCGGCGCGAGCGGCTATCGCGGGTGCCATGGCCGCGACCTATCTCCCGACGCTGAAGCAGCTCCAATATCTGGTGGCGCTCCACGATCACGGTCATTTCGGGCGCGCCGCGGACGCATCGTTCGTGACCCAGTCGACTCTGTCGGCGGGGCTGCGCGATCTGGAGGCGCTGATCGGGGTGGTGCTGGTCGAACGGACGAGGCGCGTCGTCCGGTTCACGCCGCTGGGGGAGCGGATCGTCGACAAGGCGCGCCGGGTGTTGCGCGAGGCGGACGAGCTGGGCGACATCGCCCGCGCCGCGGGGCGCCCGCTGTCGGGCGAGATGCGGATGAGCGTCATCCCGACGATCGCGCCGTTCATGCTGCCGCGGATCCTGCCCCGGCTGCGCGCGGATTATCCTGACCTCAAACTGTTCCTGCGCGAGGAATCGAGCGCGGCGGCGTGCGAGGGGCTGAACAGCGGGCGCACCGATTGCGTGTTACTCGCCCTGCCCTATGCCTGCGGCGATATCGCGCATGCCACGCTGTTCGAGGACCGGTTGTTCGTCGCCTATCTGCCCGGCGACATGGCCGATGGTGAGGCCAGTGGCGCGATCCCGCCCGATGCGATCGACGAAACGCGGCTGTTGCTGCTCGAAGACGGCCATTGCCTGAAGGATCACGCGCTGGCCGCGTGCAATCGCCCCGAATTGCGCGCCGAAGCGACGATGCTGGGCACCTCGCTCCACACGATCGTCCAGATGGTCGACAACGGCCTGGGGATGACGATGCTGCCCGAAATGGCGATCGAGGCGGGTATTCTCGACCATACGCGGATCGAGGCGAGGCCGCTCGACGCGGCCAATGCGCTGCGCCGGATCGCGCTGGTGTGGCGCCGCGCGTCGCCGCGCGAACGCGATTTCCAGCTGTTGGCGGCGGCGCTCGCCGACACCCGTCCGCCCCCCGGAAAAGGGCCGGGATGAAACTATTCGGGGGTTCGTCCGTATCTTCGGCACATTATTGACGAACGGGAGACTATCATGACTCGCATTTCCTTGCTGCTGACGACCGCCACCGCCGCGCTGGCGCTCGCCGGCTGCAGCACCATGAAGGACGACATGGGCACGACCAGCACGGCGTCGACCTCGACGACCGCCACGACCAGCGCCTCGACGATGACGCCTGCGGGCAATCCCAGCGTCGGCGGCGCAGCGATGATGGCGTCGAAGACGATCGTGGAGAACGCTTCGGCGGCGCCCAACCTCACCACGCTGGTCGCTGCGGTCAAGGCCGCCGGTCTGGTCGAAACGCTGTCGGGTCCCGGCCCGTTCACGGTCTTCGCACCCACGAACGATGCCTTCGCCCTGTTGGCGCCCGGCACGGTCGATTCGCTGTTGAAGCCGGAAAACAAGGCATCGCTGGTCAAGGTCCTGACCTATCACGTCGTCCCGGGATCGATTTCGTCGGCGCAGCTGATGAAGATGATTACCGATGGCGGTGGCACCGCAACGCTGACGACGGTCGAGGGTCAGCCGATCACCGCGACGATGGAAGGCAATGCGGTCAAGCTGACCAGCGCGACCGGTAATGTCAGCTATGTCCAGACCGCCGACGTGCGCCAGTCGAACGGCATGGTCCATGTCGTCAACGGCGTGCTGATCCCGACGCTGGGCTAAGCGATCAACCTGCGCCGTCGTCCCACCGGGCGGCGGCGACATCGTCGGTAACGCGCGGCTCGACCCAGGCGGGGCGATCGCCGCGCGTTTCGCGTTTCCAGAACGGGGCGTCGGTCTTCAACCGGTCGATCAGATAGGCGCAGGCCTCCAGCGCGGCGGCGCGGTGCGGCGCGGCGGCGGCGACGAAGACGATCCGTTCCCCCGGGTGCATGATACCGACGCGGTGGACGATCGTCGCCGCACTCAATTGCCAGCGATCGACCGCCCCGCGCGCGACGTCGTGCAACGCAGCCTCGGTCGCACCGGGATAATGTTCAAGCTCCAGCGTCGACACCCCGTCGTCGCGCCGCACGAGCCCGGTGAAGGTCGCCACCGCACCGCTGCCGCCACCCTCTGCCATCAGCATTTCGGCACCGACATCGATCGGCGCGGGATCGACGATAATCCGGATCATCCGCCCGTGACCGGCGGAAACAGCGCGACTTCGCGCGCGCCGATGATCGAGGCGGTCAAGGGCACGAACCGCTGGTCGACCGCCGCGCGCAACCGGTCGCGATCCACGAACGCCGCGGCATGGCCCGCCCCCCGCGTGGTCGCCAGCCAATCGACCAGATCGGCGACGCTCGCGACCGTCGATGGTGGATCGACATCCTCCTCACCCCGTCCGATCCGTTCGCGGACCCAGGCGAAATACAATAACTTCAGCCGCATGATCGTCAGTCCATATGCCTGAGGCCGGCCCGCAGATAATCCCACCCGGTCACCAGCGTCAGCACCGCGGCCCCCCACAGGCAGGCGAGCCCGACCCCCTTGATCCACGCCCACGCCGGCAGCGCGCCCGCCAGGATCAGCGCGCCGAAGGCGACCAGCTGCAACGTCGTCTTCCACTTGGCGAGTTGCGATACCGGCAGCGACACCTGCAAGCCCGCCAGGAATTCACGCAGCCCCGATACCGCGATCTCGCGCAGCAGGATGATCAGCGCCGCGATCAGATGGACCCCGGTGATGAGCGCACTGTCGTCGTGGCGGGTGCCGACCAGCATCAGGATGACCGCCGCGATCATGATCTTGTCCGCGATCGGGTCGAGGAACTGGCCCAGTTTCGACACCGTGCCCCGCGCCCGCGCGACATAGCCGTCGAAATAATCGGTCAGCCCCATCAGGCAGTATAGCGCGAACGCGATCCCGAATCCGGCCTCCCACCGGGGCCACCACAATAGCCCGACAAGCAGCGGGACGGCGACGATACGCGACAGCGTCAACAGGTTGGGCAGCGTCCACATTCCCCCTCCCTACTCCCGACGATCGCGCGGCGAAACCGGCTTTGTCGTTGGCACTGTTAACCTCCCTTCGCTATGACCGCGCCTTTCCCGCCACGATCGAGGCCGTTTGCGATCATGTTGAATGCCATGGGGTTGCTGAAACAACGCCGCTTCCTGCCCCTGTTCACGACGCAATTCCTGGGTGCGTTCAACGACAATCTCTTCAAACAGGCGATGGTGCTGTTCGCGACGTACAGCATCTTCCACGATGCCGGTGCCGAACAGATGTTCAACGGCATCGCCACCTTGTTGTCGACGCTGCCCTTCATCCTGTTTTCCGCGCTGGCGGGCCAGCTTGCCGACAGCCATGACAAGGCGCGGATCATCCGGATCGTCAAGACCGCGGAAATCGGGATCATGCTGGTCGGCGCGACGGGGCTGCTGCTGGCGAAGGCGGGGCATACCCAGCTGGGTATCGTCGCGATGCTGTTCTGCGTGTTCCTGCTGGGGATGCATTCGACGTTCTTCGGGCCGATCAAATATGCGATCCTGCCCCAGCATTTGCCCAATACCGACGTGCTCGGCGCGACGGGGCTGGTCGAGGCGGGCACCTATATGGCGATCCTGTTCGGGACGATCCTGGCGGGTTATATTTCGGTGGAGGCGGCCGCGATCGGGGTGCTGGCCGTCGCGGCGATCGGCTGGTTCAGCGGGCGACAGGTGGCGCCCGCCCCGCGCGAGGGGCCGCCGCTGGTCATCAACTACAATCCGTTCACCGCCTCGTGGCGGCTGATCAGCGCGACGATGCATATCCCGCGGCTGTTCCTCGCGATCCTCGCGATCAGCTTCTTCTGGACGATCGGGGCGGTGCTGATCATCATCTTCCCGCCGCTGGTGAAGAATGTGCTGACGACGACGCAAGAGGTGGCGAGCCTGTTCACCGCGACGCTGTCGATCGGGATCGCGATCGGATCGGTCGTCATCAACACGTTGCTGCGCGGGCGGATTTCGGCGCGCTATGCGCCTGCGTCGGTGATCGCGATGGGGGTTTGCGTCGTGCTGTTTTCGATGCTGGTGCGGACATGGGTGCCCGCCGCGCCCGGGCATCTGTACGACTGGACCGAATTCGTCGCCCGCCCGCGGGCCGTGCCGATCATGCTGTCGCTGATGGCGATCGCGATCACCGGCGGGATGTTCGTCGTGCCGCTCTATGCGTTCCTGACGACGACGGTCGAAAAGGACCATACCGCGCGCACGGTCGCGGCGAACAACGTCGTCAATTCGACCGCGATGGTGATCGGCGCGCTCGGCGTGATCGGGATCACCGCGCTGGGCGTGACGCCGGAAAACATGTTGTTCGTGGTTGCGGGGATGTGCGTCGTGTCGGCATGGCTGGCGCAGAAGCTGCACCTTGCCTGCGACTGATCAGCAGATGAACGTGTAGAAACACGTGAAGAAGGCCGCGAAGCTCAGCGCGAACAATTTCCAGTCGCTATCGTCGTCGCGCCGCCGGTCGACGGGCGGCGGTGGGGGCAGCGTGGCCCGGAAAGGATGGCGGGCGGCCTCGTTCGTCAGGACTAATCGTCGGTTCATTATCGGGTCTTAACGATTTGTTTACGATTTCGACCAGCGGCAAAGAAGGTTAAGTGCGGCCTGTCCGGTCGTGGCACAGTTTTGAAAGACGACGATCATGAGCGTGGCGTTTCGGCGGGACAGTGACGAAGAGCATCTCGAACCCGTGTTCGAACTGCCGATCCCGGTCGGCCCCAATCTGGTGACACCGCGGGGCAAGGCGCTGATCGACGACCGGATCGCCGCGATCGAGGCCGGTGTGACCGGCCTGACCGATGAGGCCGCCAAGCCGCTGCTGCGCGAATTACGCTATTGGAAGACCCGGCGCGCGACCGCCGAGGAAACCGCCCCGCCCGCCGACGACAGCATCGGCTTCGGATCGGTCGTCGACATCATATTGGGCGGCAAGCCGCGCACGATCCACATCGTCGGCGATGACGAGGCCGACCCGAAAGCCGATCGGATCGCGTTTTCCGCCCCCCTCGCCCGCGCGCTGATCGGCGGCGAGGTCGGCGACGTGATCGCGTTCAATGCCCGCGCCGACGGACTCGAGATCATCGCGGTGCGGTGACCGCGCCCGCGACCACGACGGGGCGAAACCTCCCCACCCCGCGGTGCGTTGCAGCAGGAAAATGGAGATACGCATGGCCGACGGCACCGACATCATGACCCATTCGCCACTCGTCCTGCACCCCGATCCGTCGCGTACCGTCATCCGTCCGTTCGACCTGTCCGATCCCGCAGGCTTCGACGATCAGCCCGTCGACCGGCCCGAACGCATCGCCGCGCGCATCCTGGCGATGGATGCCGATCGGTTGAAGACCGAACTCGACCGCGTGATGACGCATCTGCGCGATCGCCATCTGGATGCCGACGCCACGGTCATGCGTCGGTTCGACGAGATGAAGACGAGTTGCGTCGCATCGGCGGCCACCGACGATCAGGCCATGCTGATCGGCGCGTATTTCTCCGAGGAATATGCCTTCGAATCGGCTGCGTTGTTCAACCCCAGCTTCCTGCTGAGCGACGATCAGGCCGATGTGCCCGCGGGCGGCGTCCGCTTCGGCATGTCGCTGCGCGGGATCGGCGAGGGCCATTTGTCGTCGGTCACCTTCCGCACGGGCACCTGGGACCCGAGCAACGGGTTCGCGATCGAGACACCCAGCGCGATCGCGGTCGCCCCGCGGATCGAACGCGGGGACGATTTCGCCGACGGCACGGTGCGCGTCATCTGCGAATCGAGCGGCGACGTGTCGCAATCGATCCTGTTTCCCGTCACCCCCAGCCAGGCCCGCGGGATCGAGGATCTGCGGCTGTGCCGGTTCGTCGACGACGACGGCAGCGTCCGCCATTTGGGCACCTACACCGCGTTCAGCGGATCGGAAGCGCGCAGCGAATTGCTCGAGGCCGACGGTTTCCGCGAAATGACGATGCACGCGATGACCGGCGATGCCGCGGCGGGCAAGGGGATGGCGCTGTTCCCCCGCCGCATCGACGGTCGTTATGCGATGCTGGGCCGACAGGATAACGAGAATCTGCGCCTGATCTATTCGGACGAGCTGACCCATTGGAGCGGCGGCGACATCATCCTGCGCCCCGAATATTTCTGGGAATTCATCCAGATCGGCAATTGCGGGTCACCGATGGAGATCGACGAGGGCTGGCTGGTGCTGACCCATGGAGTCGGATCGGTGCGCAATTACTGCATCGGCGCCGCGCTGCTCGACAAGGACGATCCGGCCAAGGTTCTCGCCCGCATGACGCTGCCGCTGGTCCATCCCAGCCCCAAGGAACGCGACGGCTATGTGCCCAACGTCGTCTATAGCTGCGGCGGGTTGGTCCACGACCGGACGCTGCTGCTGCCCTATGGCGTCGCCGACAGTTTCACGACCTTCGCCCATGTCGCGATCGACGACCTGCTGGCGGTGATGGAATAAGCAAGGGTGCCGGACGAAATGGTGGAGCCGAGGGGGATCGAACCCCTGACCTCTGCAATGCCATTGCAGCGCTCTCCCAGCTGAGCTACGGCCCCACATCGTCGGGAAGGCGCGTCCACTAGCGAGACGCGCCGGGCTTGGCAAGCGACCGATGGGCCGCCTGCCGCACCTTTCGTCAATTAATTATTGTCGTCGTCGTCCTGGGACGTTTCGACGCCCAAGTCGTCGTCGCCGCCCAGATCGACTTCGTCGTCCGCGCTCGGCTCTTCGTCCTCGGGCACTTCCAGATCCTCATCGTCGTCGTTGAGGTCCGAATCCGCCTTTTTCTTGTCGTCGTGCTTGGCCTGTTCGAAGGGAAGCGGCTGCTTCGACTTCAGGATCGGCTCTGGATGCCACGTCGTGCCGCATTCGATGCAGGTGACGGGATCATCCTTTTCGAGGTCATAGAAACGCGTCGCGCATTTCGGGCACGTACGCTTCGTGCCCCATTCCGGCTTGGTCATGCCAAGGAGTGCCTTTCGGATCGGGTGTTCGGGTGGGGGTGTCCCCAGCGAAGTGGGGCGCGCCTTGCCATAGCACAAGGTGGCTGTCAAAGCCCCGCGCCAATGGCCAGCACCACGCCCCCCCTCGCCGCGCCGGTCGCGGACATCGCCCGCCGGATCGATTCGGCGACCGCCCTGTCGGGCACGATCGCCGTGCCGGGCGACAAGTCGATCAGCCACCGCGCGCTGATGTTTGCGGCGCTGGCGGTCGGCACCAGCCGGATCGAGGGGCTGTTGGAGGGGGAGGATGTGCTCGCCACCGCCGCCGCGCTGCGCGCGATGGGCGCGACGATCGAGCGTGATACGGACGGCATCTGGCACGTCGACGGCGTCGGCGTCGGTGGCTTGCTCCAGCCCGAAACCGCGCTGGAGATGGGCAATTCGGGCACCTCGACCCGATTGCTGATGGGGCTGGTCGCCAGCCATGCGATCACCGCGACCTTTACCGGCGATGCCTCGCTGTCCGCACGCCCGATGGCGCGCGTCATCGAACCGCTGGCGCAGATGGGGGCCGATATCACCGCGAGCCCCGGCGGGCGATTGCCGCTGATGGTGCGCGGCCTCTGCCCGGCGGTGCCGATCGAGTACACGCTGCCCGTCGCCTCGGCGCAGGTGAAGTCCGCGATCCTGCTGGCAGGATTGAACACCCCCGGCACGACGCGCGTCGTCGAGCCGGTCGCCACCCGCGATCACAGCGAACGGATGCTCGCCGGCTTCGGCGCGGCGCTGACGGTGGAGGAAACGAACCGCGGGCGCGTGATCTCGATCACGGGCGAGGCGGACCTCGCCCCGCAATCGATCACCGTGCCGGGCGATCCGTCGTCGGCGGCGTTCTGGCTGGTCGCGGGATCGATCGTGCCGGGCAGCGACATTCTGGTCGCCAATGTCGGGCTGAACCCGACCCGCACCGGACTGATCACCTCGCTCAGGATGATGGGAGCGGACATTACCGAGGTCGATCCGCGGACGGTGGGGGGTGAGCCCGTCGCCGACCTGCGCGTCCGTCACGCCGCGCTGACCGCGATCACGGTGCCGCATGATCTGGCCCCCAGCATGATCGACGAATATCCGGTCCTGTTCGTCGCCGCCGCCTTTGCCGATGGCCGGACGGTGGCGCGGGGCGCGCATGAGCTGCGGGTCAAGGAATCGGACCGGATCGCCGCGATGCTGGCCGCGCTGACCGCGTGCGGCGTCGCCTGTGAGGATTATGACGACGGGCTGGCCATCACCGGCAGCGCGGGCGCGGCGATCCCCGGCGGCGCGACGGTGGCCTCGCTGCTCGATCACCGGATCGCGATGAGCCTGAGCATCGCCGGACTGCATGCCCGCGCGCCCATCACGATCGACGACGCCAGCCCGATCGCGACGAGCTATCCCGGGTTCTTCGCATCGATGGCGACGCTGACGGGGGGCGCGGCATGATCATCGCGGTCGACGGTCCCGCGGCGAGCGGCAAGGGCACGATCGCGCGCGCGCTTGCCCGCCATTACGGGCTGCCGCATCTTGACACCGGATTGCTGTACCGCGCGGTCGCGGCGAATGTCGTCGCGATGGATCTCGATCCGTCGCGCGAGGCCGATGCGGTCGCGGCCTGCGACTTCGACGATTCGCTGCTCGCCGATCCGGCGCTGCGCAACGACGAGATCGGCCAGCTCGCCTCGGTCGTGTCGGCGCATCCGCTGGTGCGGGCAGCCTTGCTCCAGCGGCAGAAGCGCTTTGCGCACCAGCCGGGCGGCGCGGTGCTCGACGGGCGCGATATCGCCACGGTCATCGCGCCCGACGCCGATGCCAAATTGTTCATCAAGGCGACCCCGCAGATCCGCGCGCGCCGCCGCCACACCGAATTGCAGGGCCATGGCTCGACGCTCAGCTTCGACAAAGTGCTCGCCGATATCCGCGCGCGCGACCTGCGCGACAGCAGCCGATCCGCCGCACCGCTGGTGATGGCGCCGGATGCGGTGTTGATCGACACCAGTTTCCTGTCGATCAATACCGGTGTCGATCGCGCGATCGCGGTGGTCGAGGCAGCAGTGAGCGCGGCGCGCGCCAAGGGCTGAGCGCGCCCGCGCATAACCTTGCAATTTCACGCAAACGGCGCTAAGGCGCGCCCGTCCGGCGACCCGATGATCGCGGCGGCATGGCGCGTCGGCGATTCGGCCCACGCGCCCTTTTCGCATCATGCGCAAGGAAAGCCACCACAGCCATCGGATTTGCCGGATGCTGCGCCCGACATCCGGTCGGCGTGGCAGATCGGCCTAAAGACCGTCGGACCCAACCGACTGGCCGGACATGACGACTTAGGAATACCATCCTTTATGGCTACCCAGCCCACCCCAACCCGTGACGATTTCGCAGCGATGCTCGATGACATGTTCGGCGGCGCCGACAGTTTCGAAGGCCGCGTCGTCCACGGCACCGTGACCGGCATCGAAAACGACATGGCCGTCATCGACGTCGGCCTGAAGAGCGAAGGCCGCGTGCCGCTGCGTGAATTCGCCGCGCCGGGCCAGAAGGCCGAACTGAAGATCGGCGACGAAGTCGAAGTCTATGTCGACCGCGTCGAGAACGTCCATGGCGAAGCGATGCTGTCGCGCGACCGCGCCCGCCGCGAAGCCGCCTGGGACACGCTGGAAACCGAATTCGCGAAGACCGCGCGCGTCGAAGGCGTCATCTTCGGCCGGGTCAAGGGCGGCTTCACCGTCGACCTGTCGGGCGCCGTCGCGTTCCTGCCCGGTTCGCAGGTCGACATCCGCCCCGTGCGTGACGTCACCCCACTGATGGACATTCCGCAGCCGTTCCAGATCCTGAAGATGGACCGCAAGCGCGGCAACATCGTCGTGTCGCGTCGCGCCGTACTCGAAGAGACGCGCGCCGAACAGCGTTCGGGACTGATCATGAGCCTGGCCGAGGGCCAGATCATCGAGGGCGTCGTCAAGAACATCACCGATTACGGTGCGTTCGTCGACCTGGGCGGCATCGACGGCCTGCTCCACGTCACCGACCTCAGCTACAAGCGCGTCAATCACCCGTCCGAGATGATCAACATCGGCGACACGGTGAAGGTGCAGATCATCCGCATCAACAAGGACACGCAGCGCATCAGCCTGGGCATGAAGCAGCTCGAGAGCGATCCGTGGGATGGCGCGATGGCGAAATATCCGATCGGCGCGAAGCTGTCGGGCCGTGTCACGAACATCACCGAATATGGTGCGTTCGTCGAACTGGAAGCAGGCATCGAAGGCCTGGTCCATGTCAGCGAAATGTCGTGGACCAAGAAGAACGTCCATCCCGGCAAGATCGTGTCGACCAGCCAGGAAGTCGAAGTCGTCGTGCTCGAGGTCGACGAGGACAAGCGTCGCATCTCGCTGGGCCTCAAGCAGGCACAGGCCAACCCCTGGGACGCGTTCGCCGCGGAACATCCGGTCGGGTCGACCGTCGAGGGCGAAGTCAAGAATGCGACCGAATTCGGTCTGTTCATCGGGCTGGACAACGATGTCGACGGCATGGTCCACATGTCGGATATCGCCTGGGGCGTATCGGGTGAAGACGCGCTCAACCTGCATCGCAAGGGTGAGACGGTCCAGGCCGTCGTGCTCGACATCGATGCCGAAAAGGAACGCATCAGCCTGGGCATGAAGCAGCTCGAGCGGGGCGGCCCCGTCGTCGGCGGCACCGCCGCAGCGGGCGACAAGCTCAACAAGAACGCGATCGTCACCGTCACCGTCCTCGAAGTCCGCGACGCGGGCCTCGAAGTGCAGGCAGGCGACGATGGCGCGACGGGCTTCATCAAGCGCACCGACCTTGGTCGCGACCGCGACGAACAGCGTCCCGAACGCTTCCAGGTCGGCCAGAAGTTCGACGCGATGGTGTCGGGCTTCGACCGGTCAAAAAAGCCGACCTTCTCGATCAAGGCGATGCAGATCGCCGAAGAGAAACAGGCCGTGGCGCAATACGGATCGTCCGATTCGGGGGCGACGCTGGGGAACATCCTCGGCGAAGCGCTCAAGGCCCGCGACGAAGCCGACAAAAAATAAGCAAAATCAAAAAGGGGCATCGGCAACGGTGCCCCTTTTTCGATGACGGCACCCGCTCCTTTAGTCAGACAATTTTTTTGCGGACGTGGCGGTGTTTTCTCGCTATGCTATGAGCGAGATTAATTGACATCAACATGCACGCTGCCGGGGGGCACCGATGATCCGATCCGAACTCGTTCAGCAATTGTGCGACGACAATCCCGAATTGTCGGTTGCGGATATCGAACGCATCGTGACGTCGTTCTTCGACCAGATCACCGACCGGCTGGCCCAGAACGGCCGGGTCGAACTGCGCGGGTTCGGCGCCTTTTCGACGCGGGAGCGTGAGGCCCGCACCGGGCGCAACCCGCGCACCGGCGACGTCGTCGACGTGGATGCCAAGCGCGTCCCCTATTTCAAACCGGGCAAGGAAATGCGCGCGCGCCTGAACGTGTGACGGGCGGAGGATCGCCGGTGCACGGTCCCGATCGTCGTGATCGTTACTTGACGTCGACGCCCGTGTCGGCTTGTCGTGCCCCAGTGTGCGGACGTGGCGAAATCGGTAGACGCAGCGGACTTAAAATCCGCTTCCATCGGAGTGCGGGTTCGAGTCCCGCCGTCCGCACCATCATCGCCGTGTTGCTACCGCTGGCGATCCTGACCGGGTGCAATCAACGCCCCGATACGGGTGCCGTCGTGGTCAGCGCGATCGGCGACCCGCCGCGGTTGCCCGACCTGCGCCACGCCCGCGCGGACAAGCCCGCGCTGCTCTATGCCGATGCGACCGCGGAGGGGCTCGTCCGATTCGATGCAGGCGGCCAGATCGAACCGGGGCTTGCCGAACGCTGGATCGTGATCGACGGGGGCATGAGCTACATCTTTCGCCTGCGCGAGGCGCAATGGGCGGATGTCAGCGACGTGACCGCGGATCAGATCGTCGCGGCGCTGACCGCGCGGATCGCGCCCGAATCGCGCAACCCCCTCGCCCCCTTCCTGACCGCGATCGACGAAATCGTCGTGATGACGCCGCAGGTGATCGAGGTAAGGCTGAAGCGACCCCGCCCCGACCTGCTGAAGCTCTTCGCCCAACCCGAACTGACGCTGTGGCCCAGCATCCGCCGCGGGGGGGCCGGGCCGATGCGGGTCGCCGTCGCCGGGCGCAGCCCGCTGCTGCGCCCCGCGGTCGATCCGTCGGTCGGCGATCCCGAGGACCAGCGCCCGACCCAGCCCGAAGACGATGTTCGCTTGATCGGCGAACGCGCGGCGCGCGCGATCGTCCGCTTCGCGGCGCATCGATCGGATCTGGTGGCGGGGGGCAGTTTCGTCGACTGGCCGCTGGTCGCACTGGGGGATGTCGCCCCCGCCAATATCCAGATCGATCCGGCGGCGGGGTTATTCGGGCTGACCATCGTCAACCGCGACGGTTTCCTGGCGGATGCGGCCAACCGCGATGCGATCAGCCAGGCGATCGATCGCGACGCGCTGACACAGGCGATTCGCCCGGGATGGGACGCGACCAGCCAGATCCTGCCCGAATCGCTCGATTCGTCGGCGCCCCCGGCCATCCCCAGTTGGGCCGCCACCCCGATCGCCGATCGCCGTACCGCCGCCCGCGTGCGCGTCGCGGCGTGGCAGGGCGACCCCATCGTCCTGCGCATCGCGCTGCCCGAGACGGGGCCGGGGGCGACGATCGTCTATGGCCGGATCGCCGCCTCGCTGCGCGCGATCGGGATCGCCGCGATCCGCGTCGGGATCGACGATGACGCCGACCTGCGGCTGGTCGATGCGGTCGCCCCCTATGACAGCGCGCGCTGGTATCTGGCGAATGCCTGCGCGATGTGCGGCGATCAGGCGCGATCGGTGCTGTTGGCCGCGCGCGACGCGCCGACGCTGGGCGAGCGTGCGCGGCTGATCGCGGCGGCGGACGCGGCGTTGCGCGACGATGCCGCCTTCATTCCGATCGCGCGTCCGCTGCGCTGGTCGCTCGTCGCGCTGCGGCTGAGCCAGTGGCGCGCGAACAGCCGCGCGTGGCATCCGTTGAACCGGCTGCGCAGCGATACCAAATAGGGTCGATGACCGATCAAGCCCGCCCGTTCGACGCCGCCACATTGCTCGATGCCCTGCCGCTGTCGAAAGACGCCGCCGCCACGCGCCGCCGGATCGAGGCGATGGAGCATCTGCTCGAAGGGATGTTCACCCTGCCCGGCACCAACCGTCGCATCGGGCTCGACGTCCTGCTCAACATCGTCCCGATCGCGGGCGACGTCGTCGCCGCCGCGCTTGGCAGCTGGATGGTGTGGGAGGCGCGCAACCTCGGGATGTCGAAGCTGCAGATGGCGCGGATGTTCGGCAACGTCGGGATCGACTGGCTGTTCGGGATCATCCCCTTCGTCGGCGCGATCCCCGATTTCTTCTTCCGGTCGAACACCCGCAACCTGAAGATCATCAAACGCCACCTCGACAAGCATCACCCCGCGACCGCGACGATCGACGCCTGACGATCAGCGGGCGCCGCGCCAGATCTTGAGCACGGCGCCGGGTGCCAACCCACCCTGATGGGCCGGACAGCGCGCGTAGCGGAACTGCGTGTCGAGACAGACCCACACCTCGTCGAGCCAGCCGCGGCGGGTCGCGGTGATCCGCATCATGTCAGCCGCCAGCCCGGGATTGGCGCGGGCCATCGCCTGCGCGAACGCGCCCGCGGTCAGGCGCCGCCGCGACAGCGCGTCCATCGCCGGATAGCGTAGCTTGGCATACAGCCCGCTCGATCGCGTGAAATACCGGTCGGGGTCGAAACCGGGCATGCACGTGCCATGTTTCGACCATTCATGCTGCATCAGCTGCGCCGACGGAGTCGCGCACAGGTGCCGCCGGATGACGGGTTGCGGCAGCAGCGCGGTCGATTTGCAATATTGCGGCCAGTCCTTGCCGACGCCATCGGGCCATAGCCCGTGGAGCGTGAAGCCGAACCGGTTGCCCGCCCCGCACTGGAACCGGGCCGCGGCATCGCGCGCATGGTCGTGGCAATATTGCGGCGCCCAGGTGATCGCGAGCGTGTAACCGCCGATCGGCAACAGCCGCTGCGGCTGGCGATCGGTGGCGACATCGGGGCGGACGGACTGGCGCACCGACGGGATATCGCAGCGATAGGCCTGCGCCCCCGCGACGGCAGGCGCCAGCATCGCGGCGATGCCGATCGACAGGCGGGCGATCACGCGAGTGGCTCCACGCTGTCGCGACCGAACCAGCCGCGCGTATCGGGGCGGAACAGCATCGCGACCGCGGTCCCCTGCAACGCCAGCGTCACGACCGTTACGACGATGCCCAGGCCGATCCCGATCCTGCCCATGGCGAGCCCGAACAGGAACGTCGCCAGGCCGAACGCGAACAGGACGGTGACGATCCATTTGGCCACGACCGACCCCTGACGCGCGACGAAATACCACAGGATCAGCGTCAACGCCGCGCCGACCGCGATACTGCCGACCAGCACGGTCGACGCGAACGACGCCCCAAGATTGGCGACGGCGGGGTTGGCGGTCAGCTGGTCGACCGTCGTGGTCCAGTTGAGCGCGGTATTGGCGAGCCCGACGATCCAGGCCCCCAGGTAGCAGCGTTCGAACGTGACGATCGATGCGGGCCGTTCCATGTCGATGATTCCCCGGTTGTGCTCAGCCGCTACGCTATCGTCCGCACGGGCGCGCGCAAGGGGTCAGATGATCGCGAAATCGAGCCCGATGTCCGCCGCGGGGGCGGATTGGGTCAACCGACCGACCGAGACATAGGTCACGCCCGTCGCGGCGATCGCATGGATCGTGTCGAGCCGGACCCCGCCCGACGCCTCGGTCGGCACCCGCCCCGCGACCAGCGCCACCGCCGCGCGCAAGGTCGGCGGGTCCATGTTGTCGAGCAACAGATGGGTCGCACCGGCGGCCAGCGCAGGGGCGATCTGGTCGATCCGGTCGACCTCGACGATGATTGCCGCAATGCCCGCGGCGACCGCGCGGCGCACCGCCTCACCGATATCGCCCGCGACCGCGACGTGATTGTCCTTGATCATCGCGGCATCCCACAGGCCCATGCGATGGTTCTGCGCGCCCCCCATCCGCGTCGCATATTTCTCGAGCGCCCGCAGCCCCGGGATCGTCTTGCGCGTGTCGAGCAGGATCGCGCCCGTGCCCGCGATCGCCGCGACATAGGCGTGCGTCATCGTGGCGATTCCCGACAGATGCTGGACGGTGTTGAGCGCCGATCGCTCCGCGGTCAGCATCGCACGCGCTCGCCCTTCGATCCGCATCAGGTCGGTCGCGGCGGGGACGCTGTCGCCATCGGCGACCAGCGTCTCGATACGGACGTCGGGATCGAGCGCGCGAAAGAACGCCTCGGCGATCGCGAGCCCCGCGACGGTGATCGCATCGCGCGTGTCCATCACCCCCGCGAACCGCGCATCGGCGGGGATGACCGCGGCGGAGGTGATGTCGCCCCCCTGCCCCAGATCCTCCGCCAGCGTCGCGGCGACGAACGCGTCGAGATCGAACCGATCGAGCGAAAAGGTCAATCCCGCGCTCCCGGTGCCGGGCCGAGATCACCGCCGCCGACCGTCGCCGCGGCCATCGTCAGCATCGCATCGAGGCTCTTCTTCGCGCGCAGCCGCAGCCCCTCTTCGATCTCGATCCGCGGTTCGAGGTCGCGGAGCGCCAGATAGAGTTTCTCCAGCGTGTTGAGCGCCATATAGGGGCAGATGTTGCAGTTGCAGTTGCCGTCCGCGCCCGGCGCACCGATGAAATTCTTGCCCGGCAGCGCCTTTTCCATCTGGTGGATGATGTGCGGTTCGGTCGCGACGATCAGCGTGTCGCCGGGGAAATCCTGCGCATAGGCCAGGATGCCGCTGGTCGACCCGACGTAATCGGCGTGGTCCAGGATCACCGCGGGGCATTCGGGATGCGCCGCGATCGGGGCGCCGGGATGCAGTTCCTTGAGCTTCAGCAGTTCGGTTTCGCTGAACGCTTCGTGGACGATGCACACGCCTGGCCACAACAGCATGTCGCGCCCGGTCTTGCGGACCAGATAGCCACCCAGATTCTTGTCGGGGCCGAAGATGATCTTCTGGTCGGGCGGATATTGGCTGAGGATCTTTTCGGCGGACGAGCTGGTGACGATGACGTCGCTGAGCGCCTTCACCTCGGTCGAACAATTGATATACGTCAGCGCAATGTGATCAGGGTGCGCGTCGCGAAATGCCTTGAACTGGTCGGGCGGGCAGCTGTCTTCCAGGCTGCACCCGGCGTCCATGTCGGGCAGGACGACGATCTTGTCGGGGCTGAGGATCTTGGCGGTGTCGGCCATGAACCGGACGCCGCAAAAGGCGATGACATCGGCATCGGTCGCCGCCGCCTTGCGACTGAGATCCAGGCTGTCCCCGACGAAATCGGCGAGGTCCTGGATTTCGGGGGACTGGTAATAATGCGCGAGGATCACGGCGTTGCGTTCCGTCCGGAGACGATCGATTTCGGCGCGCAGGTCGAGCCCGGTGAGGTTGGTTGGTTGTTCCATGATCGTCCTTCTAGCTCAATTCCGGTTGCCGAGCACGTCGTCCAGCGACCGCGTCATGTCCCATCGTTCGCCATCCTTCACCGGATCGTTGGCGAAGCGCACGACGACGCGCGCCTCCAGCCCCGCCGCCGCCAGCGGCCCGCGGAACAGCGCGGCGAGCGATCGGCGCGCATTGGCCTGTGCCTGCGCGATCCGCGCCGGGCTGCGCGCTTCGTCGCCCGCCACGCGGGTCGCGCGCGCGGATGCCTGTTTCTGCAACGCGGCCATCGCGGCGCGGGTCACGAACATCCCCGACGTCCGATCGACATAGGTGCGCGATTCATCGATATTGGGGGCCGCGACGCGCACCGCGGGGGCGTTGACCACCAGCGTCCGGGTGGCGGCGTCCCAGCCGAAATCGCCCGCGCCCAGCGCGCCCATGTCGACGAAATAATCGACCGAAAACGGTGCCTTCAACACCCGCTGCGACGTCAGCATGCCGAACCCGCGCACGTCGGTCGCGCTGCTCTGTACCGTGCCCGACAGCGTGCTGACGCGCAGGTCGCTGGCGCCGGAGAGCGTCGCCTGGACGACCTGTGCCACCGCGACCCCGTCATCGGTCTTCACGACATAGCGTTCGGTATATTTCTGATAGCCGACGACCCCCGCCACGGCGACCAGCACGACGACGATCGCGGTGGCGATGATCGCGATCAGTCGACGATCCGCCACACGCCCCCCAATGCGTCATCGCTGCCAGGCATCACCACGCCGCGGCTACGCAGATCGTACAGATGCGCGAGCACCGATCGTTCGGCGGCGGGCACCAATCGCGGGTCGAGTCCGACGTACATCCGATCGACCATCGCCGGTATCGTCAGCGGCGTCGCGCGCAACAGCCGCATGATCTGCCCTTCGCGTTGCTTGCGATGGCCCAGCATCCCGCGGACCAGCCGCTGCGGCCGGTCGACCTGGTCGCCGTGGCCAGGATAATAGACCCGGTCGTCGCGCGCCAACAGCTTGTCGAGACTGGCCATATAGGCGGTCATGTCGCCATCGGGCGGCGAGACCACCGTCGTCGACCAGCCCATGACATGGTCCCCCGAAAACAGCACCCTGGTCTCGGGCAGCGCGAACGCGAGATGGTTCGACGTGTGCCCCGGCGTCGCGATCGCCTGCAAGGTCCAGCCCGTGCCGCCGACCGTGTCGCCGTCGGCCATCACGCGATCGGGCGCATAGTCCGCATCGAAGGATGCATCCGCGCGCGGCCCGTCCTCGCCCGGCGCGAACGGCGCCGCGCCGATGATCGGCGCCCCCGTGGCGGCGGCGAGCGGGCGGGTGCCGGGGCTGTGATCGCGATGATGATGGGTGACGAGGATCGCGGTGACCGGGCGCCCGTCGATCGCCGCCAGCAGCGCCGCGACATGCGCAGCGTCGGCGGGCCCCGGATCGATCACGGCGAGATCGCGCGTCCCGACGATATGGGTCTGCGTTCCCGTGCCGGTATAGGGCGACGGATTGGGCGCGAGCACCCGGACGACGAGCGGTTCGAGCTGGATCGCAATGCCGGTCGGGTGCTCAGCCATCGCCCCCGATGTGGCCGCTACCCGCGGCGGGCGCAAGGGCTGAAGGCGGCGTAAGCGCGAAAGCGGTCCACGGGAGCGGCGGCGGCATCGGCCCCCGGCGCCCCCTGCCCGCGGTCAGGCGTCAGACGCCGTCCTTCGCCTGTTCGCTGCGCATTTCGGCGATCGCCTCGTCGAGCCCGCTCAGCGCCGCGCGGCGCTGCGCCTCGGACAGGTTACGGTCGGTCAGGATCGATTCGCGCGCGGCGGTAATCCCCGCCATCGCCGCCTTCATCGCCGATCGATGGACCGCGACCGATTGGACGGCTGTCTTGGCCGCGCGGGCGGTGATCGCATCGATCCGGTTGGTGCAGACGATCATGATCCGCTTGTCGCCATCCTGCCGATTGATCGTCACCTGTCGATGATCGCCGCCATCGGCATCGGTGCAGTTGCGCTCATGGACCTCGGGCGCGGCGGCAAGCGCCCGCTGGACCATCGCTTCGGTCTCGGCATCGGTAAAGCCGCCCTCGCTGTCGCTCGTCGTCGTGGTCAGCTTACCGTCCTTGCCGACCCGTTTCACGACCACATGCTTGACCGTCGTCTTCGCGGCTTCGTCACTGATGGCGCGCGCCGGGGCGGCGGGCGGCGACGGCGCGTCGAGTGCCGCCGGGGGAGCGGGTGGCGCCGGCGGCATCTGCACGTCCGACCCGACGATCGTTTCGCTCACCCTGGTCGTGATCGCCGCGGCGGCGCTGGTGCCCGACGCGGTGAGCGCGAGCCCGGTCGCCGCGAGCACCGACACACAGGCGGTTCCCGCGACCAGACGACGGCGCGATGTCCGTGAGGTGGTCAGCATCTTCAGTCTCCCTTTCAGATCATCGATGGTGTGAAGGTGGCACGCCGCCGATACCGCGCCGCCATGCGCCGCCTTGACGATCGCGCAGGCATAATGGTGGCGGTCGATCGGGGACCGCCCGGCCAGGACGCGGGCATCGTTCGCCAGTTCCTGATCGGCGCGGAAGGCGCGGAACGCGCGCCAGGCGACGGGATTGAACCAATGGAGCGCCAGCACGACGAGCGCGATTTAGTTCGCGATCAGGTCGCCGCGCTGATGATGCCCGATCTCATGCGCCAGCGCGAGCGCGCGTTCGTCTGCATCGTAGCGGTCGTCGATATCTCGCGGGAACGCGACGTACCGGCGCACCAGCCCGAAGGCGAGCGGCCCCGGCGCGGCATCGGTTTCGATCACGCGGACGCCGTCGATCGCATCGACCACATCGGCGGTGGCGATCATCCGGCGGCAGAATTGCGTGTGCCGGATCAAATGCCAGCCGAAGAAGAATGTCGCGCCGACGATCCACAGCAATGCGAGGATCAGCCCGAGCCCCGGTGCGGCACCCGTCGCGACGGGCGCGGCGGCGGCGGCGGTGGTGGCGAAGGCCGGGGCGGTGCCGGTGACGGCAGCCGCGGCGGGGTCGAGCACTAGGATGGTAATCGTGTCGCCCGCCCGCGCGATCGGCGACGCCGCCAGCGCCTGCCACGCCGTGGGCAACGGCGGCAGGATCAGCCGGAGCACGGGCAGCGCCCAGAGCATGTACGCCAGCTGCGGCCCGAACTGGCGGCGCGCCGGCGCCCGGACCAGCAGCACCACCATCATCAACAGCGTCGATGCGATCAGCGCCTCGACGGCCCAGCCGACCACCGCGCTCACGCCTTCAGATCCCGCAGCAGCGTTTCGATCTCCGCGATGTCGTCCGCGGTCAGGGCGTCGCGTTCGGCCAGATGCGCGACCAGCGGGGTCAGCTTGCCCCCGAACAATCGGTCCATCAGCCGCTGCGATTCACCCGACACATAATCGCCGCGCTCGATCAACGGGCGGTAGAGATACCGGCGCCCATCGGCGACATGCGCGATCGCCGATTTGGCGAGCAATCGCCCGAGCAGCGTCTTGACCGTGTTCGCGCTCCAGTCACGCGTCGGATCGACGCGATCGACGACATCCTGCGCGGTGAGCGGCGCCTCGTCCCACAGCACCTCCATCACGACATGTTCCGCGTCGCTGATCCGTTCCTTCACGCGTCGTCCTCCGATTGACTACAGTTGTTATCGTATCGATTACGGCTGTAGTCAATCGGCTTTCGGCGGTGTCGGATTTCTTGACAGACCCGCGATCGTCGGGACCGGCGTTAACCGCCTTTGTCCCCAGCAAACCGTCATTTGCAGCGCCTGGCACGGGGGATGCAATGCTCTGGGCAGCCGAGCGTTCGCGCTTCAGCGAGGGCGGGTCGCGCGCATCGACGCACACCCGCCCTCACCCCGGCTTTCCGATATATGATGGTGCGACGGCACGGGTCGCTAGCGGTTTTCGCACCGCTTGGCGGCGGCGCTGGCTAGCGCGCATGGCTGTGGCGACCCGTACCGGTCCATCGCCGGTACGGAACGACCGGGGGTGTCAGGCCGCGGGCGATTCCGCGCCGAACAGCGTGGCGAGTTCGCCGCTTTCGTACATTTCCATCATGATGTCCGACCCGCCGAGAAATTCGCCGTCGACATAGAGCTGCGGAATCGTCGGCCAGTCCGAATAGGCCTTGATCCCCTGACGGATCGCCTGGTCCTGCAACACGTCGACGCTTTCGTAATCGACGCCCAGATGGTCGAGGATCGCGACCGCCCGGCTGGAAAAGCCGCATTGCGGAAACAGCGGGCTGCCCTTCATGAACAACACGACCTTGTTGGCCTTCACGATCCCGTCGAGGCGGGCGCTGGTATCGTCGGTCATCATCTCGTCCTTATTCGGCCGCGGTGGTCAGTTGGAGGGCGTGGAGCACCCCACCCATCCGGCCACCCAGCGTTTCGTAAACCGCCTTGTGCTGCTTCACCCGCGGCAGGCCCGCGAAGCTCGGCGACACAACCCTGGCGGCATAATGGTCGCCATCGCCCGCCAGATCGGTGATCTCGACCACCGCATCGGGAATCCCCGCGCGGATCATCGCCTCGATCTCCTCGGCTGCCATCGGCATGTTATTCGGAACCCATCAGCTGGCGACGCGCCTCGACGGTCTGTTCGTCGAGCGCGCGGCGGATGTCCGCTTCGCTGGTGTCGACGCCCGCCGCCGACAGGTCGCCGATCAGCTTGCGGATCACATCGTCGTCGCCCGCTTCCTCGAAATCGGCATGGACCACCGCCTTGCTGTACGAATCGGATTCCTCGGGCGTCAGCTTCATCTGGGCGGCGGCCCACTGCCCGATCAACCGGTTGCGGCGGGCAACGATCCGGAACGCCATTTCCTCGTCACGTGCGAACTTGGTCTCAAACGCGCGTTCGCGATCGTCGAAGGTGGTCATGGTCCGGTCGAGCTCCCTGAATGTCTGCCCGACGGAGATAGGGTAGCCATAACGGCTGCGCAACCGACCCGGTCAGAGCCCCTCGCCCCCGATCCACTGCGCATGGGACAGCCGCCGGGCCAGATCCCAGCATTGCCGCCGCAGGTCGGGCACCGCGACGACTTCCCACAATCCCCCGCGCGTCATCGGGCCGATGCAGTACAGCGTCTCCGGCGCCACGCCGTCCGCACCGACGACCTGGCTCTGCGCGTCGACGTCGAGCCCCAGTCGCAGCGCATCGGGGCGGATCGTCCCGCGCGCATACAGCGTCGCGAGCAACCGGTCGTTGCTGCGGGTCAGGTCGCCCTGCGGCCCGGTGCAATTGACGATCCGCGCGGCAATCGTCTCGATGCAGCCCTGTCGATGCCGCGGACGCCAGCGCAGCCGCGCGGTGCCGCCATCGCGTGCGACATCGACGATCTTGCCCGCCGCGATCGTCAACCGCCCGCTCGCGACCAGCGCATCGATCCGATCGGCGACGGGCGGGGCGAGCCGGTGACGATGGACATCCCAATAGGGGCGCAGGTGGCGCAGGAAGCGCGCGCGCGTCGCGGTGTCCGCGCCATGCCAGTAGCGCTGCGTAATCGGGCGGAACGCATCGACCGCGCCGCGCCATCCGGTCGCATCGGCGGCGCGCCGCGCCCCGGCGACGACCCGCGACAGCGGCGTGTCGGGCGGATTGCGCCACGGATCGACCGGTGGCTGCCCCTCGACATGCCGCCGCGGCGCCAGCCCCCGTCGCGACAGCGCCAGCATCGGCCCGGCAAACCCCGCGTCATCAAGCTGGAGCGCGACATCGACCGCGGTCAGCCCGGTCCCCAGCAACACCACCCGGTCGTCGGCGCCCAACCCCGCGCCCGGATCCGACCGCCACGGATCGTCGATATAAAGGTCGGCGGGCAGGACGGACGGGTCGATCCCCGGCGGGGCATGCGGGGGCAGATTGCCCGTCGCCAGCACGACCGCCGCCGCGACGATCCGTTCGTCATCGGCCAGCACGACCCGGTGCCCGCCGTCATCGTCCTGCTCGACATCGACGACATCGGCTTCGCGCAACGCCAGCCGCCCGGGCCGCTCCGCCATCACCCGCGTCAACACGTCGCCCAGATAGGCGCCATAGAGCGCGCGCGGCACGAAACTGGTCGACGTGCCCGCCCCCTGCGCCTCGACCCAGCGGACGAAATGATCGCGATCGTCGGGAAAGGCGCTCATCCCCGCCGCGCGGACGTTGAGCAACTGGCTGACGTGCGGGCTGCTATAGGCGACCCCGCGCGCGATCTGGTCGGCGCGGCGATCGATCAGCGTCGCGGTCGGGCCGTCGAACCGCAGCAGGTTGATCGCGAGCAGGGTCCCGCTGAACCCCGCCCCGACGATCACGACATGGCCATCCGGGTCGATCACCGAACTGGCGGTCAGCCGACCTCGACCACCAGTTTCCCGATCGCGCCACGCGCCGCCATCTTCGCGATCGCCTCCCCGCCGCGTTCGAACGGGAACGTCTCGGTCACCCGCGGGGCGATCTTGCCCTCGCGCCACAGCCGGAACAGATGCTCGACATGCGCCTCGTTCGCCTTGGGATCGCGCGCCGCGAAGGCGCCCCAGAACACGCCGCACACGTCGCAGCTCTTGAGCAGCGTCAGGTTGAGCGGCAATTTCGGGATGCCCGCGGGGAAACCGACGACCAGATACCGCCCCTCCCAGCCGATCGATCGCAGCGCGGGTTCGGCATAATCGCCGCCGACCGGATCGTAGATCACGTCATAGCCGCCCTTGCCACCCGCCGCCTTGAACTGTTCGGCGAGCGCCTTCGACGCATCCTTGTCGAACGGCGCGCGGCCATAGACGATCGTGTCGTCGGCCCCCGCGTCCCGTGCCGCTGCCGCCTTTTCATCGGACGAGACCGCGGCGACCACGCGGGCGCCGAACGCCTTGCCCAGTTCGATCGCGGCCAGCCCGACCCCGCCCGCGGCCCCCAGGACGAGCATCGTCTGCCCCTGCTTCAGATGCCCGCGGTCGAGCAGCGCGTGGATGCTGGTGCCATAGGTCAGGATCAGCGCCGCGCCCTCGGCAAAGCTGCGGTCGTCGGGCAGGCGATAGAGCCGGGTCGGATCGACCGCGATCTTTTCGGCAAGCCCGCCGTGGCCGATCGTCCCCATGATCCGGTCGCCGACCTGCCAGTCGGTCACGCCCTCGCCGATGGCCTCGACCACGCCCGCGATCTCGCCACCCGGCGCGAACGGGCGGGGTGGCTTGAACTGATATTTATCCTCGATGATGATGACGTCGGGATAGTTGATCGCGCACGCCTTCACCGCGACCAACACCTGCCCCGGCCCGGCCACCGGATCGGGCAGTTCCGTCATTTCCAGAGTTTCAGGTCCGCCGATCGCCTTCGACAGCAATGCCCGCATAACCGCGTCTCCCCTCGATCCACGGGCGATGGAGATTCATCGCGCCTTCGAATTTCGAAATCGCGGTATCCCTTGCCAGTGTCAGCCCGACCTCGTCCAGCCCTTCCATCAGGCACTGGCGGCGGAACGGGTCGAGTTCGAAGACGAACCGGTCCTGGAACGGGGTGGTCACCGTCATCGTTTCCAGATCGACGACGATATCATCGGTCCTGGCGACCGCGATCAGCCGGTCGATCGCGTCCTGCGGCAGGACGACCGGGATGATCCCGTTCTTGAAGGCGTTGCCCGAAAAAATGTCAGAGAAACTCGGCGCGATCACGGCCTTGATCCCCATGTCGCCCAGGGCCCAGGCGGCATGTTCGCGGCTCGACCCGCACCCGAAATTGTCGCCCGCGATCAGGATCGGGCTGCCCGCATGGGCGGGATCGTCGAAGACGTTGCCGGGTTCGCGCCGCACCGTTTCGAACGCGCCGCGCCCCAGTCCCGACCGGGTAATTGTCTTCAGCCAATGGGCGGGAATGATGACGTCGGTATCGACGTTCTTCGCGCCCCAGGGATAGGCGCCGCCCTCGACGCGCGTCACGGCTTCCATCAGTCTTCCTCTTATCTGGCCCGGCGCGACCTGCGCCGAGACCGCAGCCTCAGCCGCCGCCTCAGCGGGCGGGGACGACCGCGGGGATGGCCTGCGCCTCGACCCGTTGCGTCGCGACATAGGCCGCGATGCCGCTCAACATGGTGCCGACGACCAGCATGACGAACACGCGCTTCATGATATTCTCCCCGTTCTTTCCCGGTGCTTAGCGCATCAGATCGCGCACGTCACTCAATCTGCCCGTCACCGCCGCCGCCGCCGCCATCGCGGGGCTGAGCAGGTGGGTGCGCGCGCCCGGCCCCTGTCGCCCGACGAAATTGCGGTTGCTGGTCGACGCGCAGCGTTCGCCCGGTGGCACCTTGTCCGGATTCATCGCCAGGCACATCGAACAGCCCGGTTCGCGCCATTCGAACCCGGCGTCGAGGAAGATGCGGTCGAGCCCCTCGACCTCCGCCTGCCGCTTCACCTGTCCCGATCCGGGCACCACCAGCGCGCGGACACCCGCCGCGACGTGGCGCCCGTCGGCAACCGCGGCCGCGGCGCGCAGATCCTCGATCCGGCTGTTCGTGCAGCTGCCGATGAAGACATGCTGGACGGGGACGTCGCACATCGCGGTGCCCGGCGTCAGGCCCATATAGTCGAGCGACTTGCGCGCCGCCTCGCGCTTCGACGGATCGGCGAAGCTGTCGGGTTCGGGGACGATCCCGGTGATCGGCACGACATCCTCGGGGCTGGTGCCCCAGGTCAGCGAAGGCGCGATGTCGGCGGCGTCGATCAGCACGGTGCGGTCGTACACCGCGCCCGGATCGCTCGGCAGCGTCCGCCACCACGCGACCGCGCGGTCCCACGCCTCGCCTTCCGGTGCCATCGGGCGGCCCTTCAGATAGGCGAAGGTCGTCTCGTCCGGCGCGATCAGCCCGGCGCGGGCGCCCGCCTCGATCGACATGTTGGCGATCGTCAGCCGCCCCTCGATCGACAACGCGCGGATCACCTCGCCGGTGAATTCGATGACGTGGCCGGTGCCCCCCGCCGCCCCGATCCGCCCGATGATCGCGAGAATGACGTCCTTCGCGCTGACCCCGAAGCCCAGCGAGCCGTCGACGCGGATTTCCATCGTCTTCGATGGCTGGAGCAGCAACGTCTGCGTTGCGAGGACATGTTCGACCTCGCTCGTCCCGATCCCGAACGCGAGCGCCCCCAGCGCGCCGTGCGCGGAGGTGTGGCTGTCGCCGCAGACCAGCGTGGTGCCGGGCAGCGTGAAGCCCAGTTCGGGCCCGATCACATGGACGATGCCCTGCTCGACCGCCGCCGCGTCGATATAATCGATCCCGAATTCGGCGGTATTCCGGCGCAGCATGTCGAGCTGTTGCGCGCTGTCGCGATCGGCGATCGGCAATAATTTGCCCGCCGCATCGACCCGTGCGGTCGTCGGGAGGTTATGGTCGGGCACCGCCAGCGTCAGTTCAGGGCGACGGACGAGCCGTCCGCCCGCGCGCAAGCCCTCGAACGCCTGCGGGCTGGTCACTTCATGGACCAGATGCCGGTCGATATAGACAAGCGCGGTGCCATCGTCGCGCCGTTCGACGACATGCGCGTTCCAGATTTTTTCGTACAGTGTTTGCGGCTGGGCTGACATGGACGCGCGTTAACCGAAAGATGCGCGCGAACCAAGGCTATCTATGGAGAAATTGCGCCCGTCAGCCCCGCCGTGTCGAGCAACAGCTTGATATTGAGGACGACGATGATCGCGGTGACCACCCAGGCGGCGGCGCGCAGCCAGCGCGGGCTGACCAGATCGCCCATCTTCACCCTATCCGACGTGAACAGGACGAGCGGCACGACCGCGAAGGGCAATTGCATCGACAGGACGACCTGGCTCAGGATCAGCAGCCGCGCGGTGCCGCTTTCGCCATAGATCGATGCGACGATCACGGTCGGCACGATCGCGAGCCCCCGCGTCACCAGCCGCCGCAGCCAGGGCGCCATCCGTAACCGGACGAATCCCTCCATCACGATCTGACCCGCCAGCGTCGCGGTGATCGTCGAATTCTGACCCGAGGCGAGCAGCGCGACCGCGAACAGCGTGCTCGCCGCCGCCGCGCCCAGCGTCGGGCTGAGCAATTGATACGCGTCCTGGATTTCGGCGACGTCGGTGCGCCCGATCGTGTGAAACGCCGCCGCCGCCAGGATCAGGATCGCGGCGTTGACGAACAGCGCGAGGCTCAGCGCGATCGTGCTGTCGATCGTCGCCCATTTGGCGGCGTCCTTCTTCCCCGTCGGCGACTGGTCGAACGCGCGGGTCTGGACCGTCGCCGAATGCAGATAGAGGTTATGCGGCATCACCGTCGCGCCCAGGATGCCGATCGCGATATACAGCATCGTCGGGTTGGTGACGATCTCCGCGCGCGGCACGAACCCCGCCAGCACGGCCCCGATCGCGGGTTTCGACACGATCAATTCGTACAGGAAACACAGCGCGATAATCGCGATCATCGCCATCACGAACGCCTCCAGCCGCCGGAACCCGTGCCGCTGGAGCATCAGGATCAGCAGCACGTCGAGCCCGGTCAGGCACACACCCCAGACCAGCGGAATCCCGAACAACAGGTTGAGCCCGATCGCGGTGCCGATCACCTCCGCCAGGTCGCACGCGACGATCGCGACCTCGCACAGCAACCACAGCATGATCGCGACGGGCCTGCTGTACGCATCGCGGCACGCGGCGGCCAGGTCGCGCCCCGTCGCGATCCCCAGCCGCGCGCACAGCGCCTGGAGCAGGATCGCCATGATGTTCGACAGCAGGATGACCGACAGCAACGTATAACCGAACGCGGACCCGCCCGCGAGATCGGTCGCCCAATTGCCGGGGTCCATATAACCGACCGCGACGAGGAAACCCGGCCCGGTGAACGCCGCCAGCTTGCGCCACCAGGCGGCATCGGCGGGCACGCGGATCGACCGGTGAACCTCCGGCAGCGACACCGCGCCGCTGCTGCGCCATCCCGGGTTCGTCGCCGCGTCGTCGCCCGACACCGCCTCGATCAGCCGGGTCACGGGCGGGCCAGCGCCCGACGTAGGAAGGCGACGCTGTCGTCGAGCACCGGGGCCTTGCCGCGGAACGGTCGCGACAACGCCATCACGACATCCTCGTGGGTGAGCCCGGCGTAATTTCTGAACGCGACCGGTGACCCCGCCTTGCGCAGCGCCTTCGCCAGATTGACCGCGTTATACGGGCGCACCTGCGTATCGTCGCTGCTGGTCACCAGCAGCATCGGCGGCAAGTCGGCGCGGGCATAATGGATCGGCTGGGTCGACGGGCCGTCGGTCACGCCCCTGAACGCATCGATCGACCGCTGCTTGTCGAACGGGAAGAAATCATAGGGGCCGGACAGGCCCACCGCTGCCCGGATCACCGCCGGGTCGACCCCGATCGCGGTCAACCAGCGCGGGTCCATCGCGAGCATGATCGCGGCATAGGCCCCCGCGGAATGGCCCGCGGTCGCGATCCGGCGCGGATCGCCGCCATAGCCCGCGATATTGTCGCGGGTCCATTTCACCGCCTCCGCGGCATCCTGCAGGAACGCCGGAAAGCGGACGCCCGGCACCTTGCGATAATCGGGCACGACGACCACGAACCCCGCCTTCGCATAGGCGCGCGCGGCAAAGGCATAGGCGCCGCGGTCGCCATGGACCCAGCCGCCGCCGTAATAGAAAATGATGACGGGCCGCGGCGTGGCCGGATCGGCGTCGGCGGCGCGCCACACGTCCAGCGTCTGGGCGTGATGGCCGAACGGCACCGCGGTCGCCGCGCGCTCGACACCGCGCCCGCCGCCCGCCGCGGCATCGATCCAGCTGAGGACGCGGGGCGGCTCGACGAAGACATAGATCGCCGCCACCGCCGCGATCACCAGCGCAGCGACGCCCAGCGCGATCCGGGCGATCACGGTGCGCGTCGTCCGCGATCGGGGCAGGACGGGCCGCTCACCTATCGTAATGCGCGGTGGTCTTGGCGGCGACGTCGTCCGCCGTCACGCCGGGGGCCAGTTCGACCAGCCGGAACGGGCTCTGATGATCGGCACGCTTGAACACGCACAGGTCGGTGACGATCATGTCGACGACATTCTGCCCCGTCAGCGGCAGGGTACAGGCCGGGATGAACTTCGGGCTGCCATCCTTCGCGCAATGATCCATCACGACGATGATCTGCTTGACGCCTGCGACCAGGTCCATCGCCCCGCCCATGCCCTTGATCATCTTGCCCGGAATCATCCAGTTGGCGATGTCGCCATTCTCCGCGACCTCCATCGCGCCGAGCACGGTCAGGTCGATATGCCCGCCGCGGATCATCGCGAAACTGTCGGCGGAGCTGAAATAGGCGGATTGCGGCAATTCGCTGATCGTCTGCTTGCCCGCGTTGATCAGGTCGGCGTCTTCTTCCCCCTCATAGGGAAACGGCCCGATCCCCAGCATGCCGTTCTCGCTCTGCAGCGTCACGGTCATCCCGTCGGGGATGTTGTTGGCGACCAGCGTGGGGATGCCGATGCCCAGATTGACGTAATAGCCATCGCGCAGTTCCTGTGCGGCGCGCGCGGCCATCTGATTGCGGTCCCATGGCATGTTATTTCGCTCCTTCGGGGTCGGTCCAGCGTGTGTCGGCGGGGAAGACATCGTCCATCCCGCCCTTCAACGCGGTGCCGTACACGGGGTTTGGCAGGATGAACCAGCCATGCCCCCAGTTGGTCTTGATCGCCTTCCCGCCCGCCAACGCGCGCCGCGCCGCCGGGGTCGCACCTGCTGGATTGAACAGGTCGGAAAAATCGCCCAGCTGGTCACCGACCAGCGCGATCACGCAATATTTCCGCGCGATCGCGGCGCGGCGCGCGTCCTTGCCGCTGCCACCGCCCTCGTCACCCTGGAGCCACAGCGTATCGCCATGGACCGCGGGGCCGATCCCGGCCTTGTCGAGCGCCTGCGCGGTTGCGGCGGCATTGGCGGCCGATCGGTTGCTGTTGAAGACGAAGGTGACGTGGCTCGCATTGGCGACCGCCCTGGCTTCGAGCATGCCCGGGGTCGCGGCGACCGCATCCGCGCCGGTTTTTTCCCATCGATCCCATCGTGCGGGGTCATAGGGCTGGCCCGTTCGCGCGTCGTTGGCCTCATACCCCAGGTTCAGCAGCGCGGTTTCGTCGATGTCGAACACCACCGCCAGCGGCTTGTCGCCGCACGGCAGATAGTCGGGCCTGTCGAGCGTCGCGCCCGGCGCCAGCACCACCGATCGTTCGGCATGGCCGACCTGTGCGCCGCTCGACCGCGCGAACATCAGGTCGTTGAGCAGCATATAGGCCTGCATGTCGAGCGCGACCGCCTCGCCCGATCCGTACAGGAACTGCATCCCCGGCGGCACCGCGGCGCCGCGCGCGGGCGCAGCCGACGGCATGGCGGTCGCGATACCGGTTGCCATTCCCGTCCCCGTTCCCGCCCTGGCCGGCGCGCCGTCGGGGGCGGGCAGCGCCGTCAGGCCGGTCACCACCATGCCGTCGCTCAACACCGTCCCGGCGGGTGGTCGCTGCGTGCTCGTCCGCGATGACGATGCCGATGCCGACGCCGACGCCGGGGCCGCGCCGTGAACACGCTCCAGAAAGCGTTGCCGGGCCGCGCAGCCCGTGACGGCGGGGGCCAGCGCCGCGATCAGCAGCGCGGTCGTCGCCGCCCTCACGCAGCGCGCTCGCCGTCGGGCCGTTCGCGCACCGTGCGAAATTCGATCTTCTTGTCGTACGGCGCGCCCAGGATCATCCGGTTGACGTAGATGCCGGGCAGATGGATGTGATCGGGATCGAGCGACCCGACGGGGACGATCTCCTCGACCTCCGCGACGCAGATCCTGCCCGCGGTCGCCATCGGCTGGTTGAAATTGCGCGCGGTCTTGCGAAAGATCAGATTGCCGCTCTCGTCGGCCTTCCACCCCTTGATGATCGACAGGTCGGCACGGATGCCGCGTTCGAGAATATAGTCCTGCCCGTCGAAATTCTTGACTTCCTTGCCCTCGGCCACCTGCGTGCCGACGCCGGTCTTGGTGTAGAAACCGGGGATCCCCGCCCCGCCCGCGCGACACCGTTCGGCCAGTGTCCCCTGCGGACAGAATTCGACCTCCAGCTCGCCGCTCAGATATTGGCGTTCGAATTCCTTGTTCTCGCCGACATAGGACGAGATCATCTTTTTGACCTGATGCGTGCGCAGCAGCTTGCCGAGCCCCTCGCCGTCGATCCCGGCGTTGTTGCTCGCGATCGTCAGATCCTTCGTCCCGGCATCGCGGATCGCATCGATCAGCCGCTCGGGCACGCCGCACAGCCCGAATCCGCCTGCGCAGATCGTCATTCCGTCGACCAGCACACCCTCGAGCGCCGCCGCCGCATCGATATAGAATTTCTGTGCCATGTCGCCTCCGTTTGCCGTGCCGCTCCGCATAGATGCGCGCGCCAGCGCGGGCAACATGCCACGTCGGGCTAGCGCCATAACGTCCTCGCGCTGCGATCGCGTTTGACGGGCGACGGTCAGAACACCGCGCGCGCCACCCCCAGTGCATCGGCCAGCTCGTCCAGCGCGCGTGCCGGATCGGTCACCTTGATCGCCGCCATCCCCAGCGCCGCGGCGGGTTTGCAGTTGATGCCGAGGTCGTCGAGATAGACGCAAGCGGCGGCGGGCACCCCCAGCTTCTCGCACGCCAAGCGATAGATCGCGGGGTCGGGTTTCCTGATCCCGACCTTCGAACTTTCGATCACGACGTCGAACCGCGCCAGGATGGCGGCGATCGCCGCCGCCTTTTCCGCGGTGCGCGCCATCCCCGCCCCCGATCCGGTGGGGACGTTGTTGGTGATACAGGCGACGCGATAGCCGTTCGCCGTCAGCCAATCGATCGCCGCGACCATCCGCGGGCGGATATCCCCCGCCAGCACCGCGAGCACCGCCTCGCCGCGCAGCTCGTACCCCAGCGCCCGCGCTTCGTCGGCGAAGACCCGGTCGAACGTCGCCGCATCGATCTCCGCCCGTTCGAACCGCGCCCAGGCGTTGTCGTCGCCGCGATCGGCGTTGATCCGGCGGATCAGGTCGCGCGGCAGCCCCCGTTCCGCCTCCAGCCGGTTGAACGCTTCGAACGGCGAGGAGGTGATCACCCCGCCGAAATCGAAGATAACGGTCGTGCGATCGTTCGTCACGGTCGTCTCCACCGGCAGCGGGCAAGTCGACCCGCGATCAATGGTTCAGCCTCAGCCCCGGTCGCGCCCAGCGGGTCTTCACCAGCCGCCCGGTGCCCGAACAGGTGATATAGGCGTCCATCATGTCCGCCCCGCCCCAGCAGATGTTGGTCGTGAAGATGTCGTCGGTCGCGACGAACTCGACCAGCTCGCCCGCGGGCGAGATCACGCTGATCCCGCATTCGCCGATCGTCGCGACGCAGATGTTGCCGCCCGCCTCGACCCCGAGCGAATCGAAGAATTTATAGCCTGCGGGCCGATAGAGCGGGATGCCTGGGCCTCCCGGCCCCGCATCGGGCGCGACCTTTCCCGGCGCGGTGATCGCGAATTTCATCAGGCGGCAGGTATAGGTTTCGGCCGCATAGAGCGTGTTGCCGTCGGGCGAGAGGCCGATGCCGTTCGGATTGCTGCTCGGGAACACGACTTCCTCGAGAAAGCTGCCATCCGCCTTCGCGTAGAAGATGCCCACGACGTCATGGACGCGCTTGGCGTAATCGATCTTGCCATGGTCGGTGAACCAGAACCCGCCATGCGTATCGAACACGATGTCGTTGGGGCCGCGCAGGATACAGCCATGATCGCCCGACCGATACAGGACCTCGACCGCGCCGGTGTCGAGGTCGATCCGTTCGATCCTCCCGCCCGAATAATCGCTGGCGATGCCGTGCGGTGCGAGCATCCCGCCGCTTTCGACATAGTCGAACCCGCCGTTGTTGCAGCAATACAGCTTCCCGTCGGGACCGATCGCGAGACCATTGGGGCCGCCGCCCGGCGTCGCGATCACCTGCTTCGATCCATCGGGGCGAACGCGCGTGATCCGTCCTTCGGCGATCTCGACCAGGATGATGCTGCCGTCGGGCATCCACACCGGCCCTTCGGGAAAGCGCAGGCCATCGGCGACCGTGGTGAATTCGGGCATCTGTCTCTCCATCCGCCGGGCGGGCTGGCCCCGCCTCCGTCCGGGATGAACCTAGTCTAGAAACCCCCTGCGGACGCAACCCTGTTTCTCGACTTCGCGCTGCCCACGGGGCTAAGATGCGGCATGACCAACAGCAGAACCGGTGGCCGCATCCTCGTCGACAACCTCGTGGCGCAGGGGTGCGATCGCCTCTTCACGGTGCCGGGGGAAAGTTTCCTCGCGGTGCTCGACGCGCTCCACGACACCCCCGCGATCGATGTCGTGACGTGCCGACAGGAGGGCGGGGTCGCGTTCATGGCGTGCGCGGACGGCGCGCTGACGCACCGCCCCGGCATCGCCTTCGTCACCCGTGGCCCCGGTGCGACCAACGCCAGCATCGGCGTCCATGTCGCGATGCAGGACAGCCAACCGATGATCCTGTTCGTCGGCGACATCGATCGCGGCACCCGCGACCGGGAGGCGTTTCAGGAGATCGATTTTGCCGCGATGTTCGCGCCGATCGCCAAATGGGCGGCGCGGATCGACGATGCCGCGCGCATCCCCGAATATGTCGCGCGCGCCTATGCCACCGCGATCAACGGACGCCCCGGGCCCGTCGTGCTGGCGCTGCCCGAGGATATGCTGCTCGACCGGGCCGAGGCGGTCGACCGCCCGCGGGTCGATCGGGTGGCGCAGCCGTGCGATCCGGCCGCACTCGACCGGCTCGCCGACCTGATCGCCACCGCCGAACGCCCGGTCGCGATCATCGGCGGCGCAGGCTGGGACGATATCGCCGCCGCCGCGACCGCGGATTGGGCGGCGCGGACGAAGGTGCCGCTGGTCGCCGCGTTTCGCCGACAGGATGCGGTGCCCAACGACTGCCCGGCCTATGCGGGCAATCTGGGCTATGGCCCCAATCCGCGGCTGGTCGATCGGGTCAAGGCCGCCGACCTGTTGATCGTCATCGGCCCGCGGCTGGGGGAGGCGACGACCGACGGCTATACGCTGGTGACGCCCGATCATCCGGGGCAGACGCTGGTCCATGTCCATCCCGATCCCGACGAACTCAACCGCAGCTATCGCGCCGATCTGGCGATCTGTGCGGGGATGGCCGAATTCGCCGAAGCGCTGCTGAGCGTCGATGGCCCGCCGGGGGCCGATGGCGATGCGGCGCATGCCGATTATCGCGCCTGGTCCAACCCCGCCCCGCGCGACCTGCCGATGGACCTTGGCCCCTGCGTCGCCGCGATGCGCGATGCGATGCCGCGCGACACGATCATCTGCAACGGCGCGGGCAATTACAGTGGCTGGTGGCACCGCTATTGGCCTTATGCGGCGCCGGGGTGCCAGCTCGCACCGACCGCCGGTGCGATGGGCTATGGCGTACCCTCCGCGGTCGCCGCCGGTCGGCGCCATCCGGGGCGCAGCGTCGTGGCGCTGGCGGGCGACGGCTGTTTCCTGATGAACGGGCAGGAACTCGCCACCGCGGTCCAGCATGGCGTGTCGTTGCTGGTGCTGGTGATCGACAACGGGACCTATGGGACGATCCGGATGCACCAGGCACGCGAATTTCCGGGACGACCGATCGCGACGCGGCTGGCCAATCCCGATTTCGCCGCGCTCGCCCGCGCCTATGGCTGCTGGGCGGACACGGTCGAGCGAACGGAGGATTTCGCCCCCGCCCTGAGGCGCGCGATGGAGCAGCCGGGGGTCCGGCTGCTCCACCTGAAGACCGATGTCGACGCGATCACGGCAGGCTTCACGCTCACCGCGATCGAGGGGTAACGCTACAGAGGGCGGACGCTCAACCCTCGGTATGCGCGCGCAGCATCCACAATTGCTTGTCGATGTCGTGCGCCACTTCCTGCAACATGTTGGCGGTGACCGGGTCTTCCTTTTCGACCACATCGATCCGCTGATACAGGCTGTCGCTTTCGAGCTTGAACGCGGCGGCCAGCATCTTGATGCCCTGCGCATCATTGGTCTTCGCGAACGCCATTTCGGGCAATTTCGCATTCGCCGCGACGGCTGATGGTCGCCCGTCGACGGGGACGTTCAACGCGCGATTGCGCTCGGCGACCAGATCGACATAGCCCGCCACGGTCTTGTAGAAATCGCCCAGCATCTCGTGCGTGGGGTAGAATGTCGGGCCGACGACGTTCCAGTGCAGCTGCTGCACATTCTGCTGCAACCCGATCAGGTCGTACAAGGTCGCCTGCAACGCCTGCGTCGTCGCGCGGCTGGCGGCGGGCTTGGGGGCGATACGCTCGGGCGCCTGGGTCTTGTAGACCGACAGATCCTGTGCGGTGGCGATGCCGGGCATTGCGAGCAAAGCAGCGGCGGCGATAACGAGTTTCATGGACATTCTCCTGTAATAAAAGGAAAATGTCGAGCCAGGGTCGGTCGTTCCTATAAATTCGCGTTCATAGATTTCGATCAGTATAAACGAAAAGGCCGCCCCGGTTGCCCGGAGCGGCCATGCCGTCAACATTGTGACGGATCAGATGTCGTCGCCGAGCGCGCCCTTGACCTTGCCGCCCATCTGCTGGGCCTTGCCCTTGGTTTCCTGCGCCGCACCTTCGGCCTGCGTTTCCGGGTCGTCGCTGTGCTGCTTGACCTTGCCGATTGCTTCGTTGACGTTGCCCTTGATCTTGTCGACGAGTTCGCCCATGATAATTTCCTTCAGCTACTGCGTGCGACGTCGCGCTGACGTCTGGATGTCACGACAATAAAACGGATATCTCTACATCGGGTTCCGCCCGACGCCGCAGCTTCGTCGCAAAAAATCCGCGCCGTGCCGCGACGAGCCGAGCGGATCCGATCAGATCAGTCCGGCGAGCGGGCTCGACGGATCGGCATACATCCGCCGCCCCATCCGCCCGGCCCGATACGACAATCGCCCCGCCGCGACCGCCGCCTTCATCGCGGCGGCCATCATCACCGGATCCTTCGCCTCGGCGATCGCGGTGTTCATCAACACCCCGTCGCAGCCCAGCTCCATCGCGACCGCGGCGTCGGAGGCGCTGCCGACGCCCGCGTCGACCAGCACGGGGACGCCCGCGCCCTCGACGATCAGCCGGATCGTGACGCGGTTCTGGATGCCCAGTCCCGACCCGATCGGCGCACCCAGCGGCATGATCGCGACCGCGCCCGCATTTTCCAGCCGCTTCGCCGCGATCGGATCGTCGACGCAATAGACCATCGGGTGAAACCCTTCGTTCGCCAGGATTTCGGTCGCGCGCAAGGTTTCGACCATGTCCGGATACAGCGTCTTCGCCTCGCCCAGCACCTCCAGCTTGACGAGGTCCCAGCCCCCCGCCTCACGCGCCAGCCGCAACGTCCGGATCGCATCCTCCGCGGTGAAACAGCCCGCGGTGTTGGGCAGATACGTCACTGTCTTCGGGTCGATATAATCCATCAGCACCGGCTGGTTACGGTCGGAGATGTTGACCCGCCGCACCGCGACGGTGACGATTTCCGCCCCCGATGCGGCCAGCGCCGCCGCATTCTGGGCGAAATCCTTGTATTTGCCCGTGCCCACGATCAGCCGCGACCCGAACGTCCGCCCCGCGACCGTCCAGCTGTCGTCGGTCGCCGCCGCCTGATGATCGCCGCCGCCGACGAAGGTCACGATTTCCAGGTCGTCGCCATCCTCGACCAGCACGTCGGCCAGCGTCGAGCGCGGCACGATCGCCAGGTTGCGCTCGACCGCGACCTTTTCCGCGACCAGCCCCAGTTCGGTGGCGAGCGCGGCGATCGTCAGCCCTTCGTTCACCCGCCGGTGTTCGCCGTTGACCGTGATCGATATCGTGCCGTCGCTATGTGCCATGAATGCTCCGTCGCCCTGGCGGTCCATCCGCCGCGTTCCCGCGTTGCCGGTGCGAATTGCCCGCCGCCTTCGCGCGATATAGGAACGGCGGACACGTCGCCGCAACCGAAAGGGCCCTTGCCTTGGCCGATACCGTCTTTGTCCTGAACGGCCCCAACCTGAACCTGCTCGGGACGCGGGAGCCCGATATCTATGGATCGGACACGCTCGACGACATCGCCGGACAGTTGGAGGATCGTGCCCGCGAGCTCGATCTGACGATCGACATGCGGCAATCGAATCACGAAGGGCATCTGGTCGACTGGCTGCACGAAGCGCAGGCGCGAAAGGCGCGCGCGGTCATCCTGAACGCGGGCGCCTTCACCCACACCAGCGTCGCGGTCCATGACGCGATCAAGGGGATCGTCAACCCGGTGATCGAGGTTCATCTGTCGAACCCGCACCGGCGCGAGGCGTTTCGCCACGTCAGCCTGATCGGCCAGGCGGCGAAGGGCACGATCGCGGGTTTTGGCGCGCTGTCCTATATCCTCGCGCTTGAAGCCGCGGCGCGGTTCTGACAGGAGGCGGATCATGACCGAACCAACCGAAGGCGCCATGCAGGTCGACGTCGACCTGGTCCGCCAGCTCGCCGACATGCTCGATGCCACGAACCTCACCGAAATCGAGGTGGAGCATGGCGACCGCCGCATCCGCGTCGCGCGCAAGGCCGCCGCGGTGAATGCCGCCCCGATGCACTATGCCGCGCCACCGGCACCGCCCGCCGCCGCGCCGCTCGCCGCGGCGATGACGCCGGTCGCCGACCCGGGCGCCAGCGCGCCTGTGTCCAACGCCAATGCGGTGAAATCGCCGATGGTCGGCACCGCCTATCTGTCGGCCGAACCCGGCGCCGACCCGTTTTCGGCGGTCGGCAAGAAGGTTGCGGCGGGCGACACGCTGCTGATCGTCGAGGCGATGAAGGTCATGAACCCGATCCTCGCGCCCGCCGCGGGCACGATCACCGCGGTCCTCGTCGAAAACGGCCAGCCGGTCGAATTCGACCAGCCGCTCGTCATCGTCGAGTAATCATGGCCGAGATCAAGAAACTCCTGATCGCCAACCGCGGCGAGATCGCGCTGCGCATCCATCGTGCGTGCCACGAGATGGGGATCAAGACCGTCGCGGTCCATTCGACCGCGGATGCCGATGCGATGCACGTCCGGCTGGCGGACGAGGCGATCTGCATCGGGCCGCCCGCCGCGACCGACAGCTATCTCAACATCCCCAACATCATATCCGCCGCCGAAATTTCCGGCGCCGACGCGATCCATCCCGGCTATGGGTTCCTGAGCGAAAACGCGCGGTTCGCCGATATCGTCGAACAGCATGGGATCATCTTCGTCGGGCCGAAGCCCGAACATATCCGCACGATGGGCGACAAGATCGAGGCGAAGCGGACCGCGGGCGCGCTCGGCCTGCCCCTCGTCCCCGGGTCGGATGGCGCGATCAGCGACATCACCGAAGCCAAGGCGATCGCGGCAAAGGCGGGCTATCCCGTCATCATCAAGGCGGCGTCGGGCGGCGGCGGGCGCGGGATGAAGGTCGTCCATTCGCCCGAAGAGCTCGAAACCCAGATGCAACAGGCGGGCACCGAGGCCAAGGCCGCGTTCGGCGATGCCACCGTCTACCTCGAAAAATATCTCGGCAACCCGCGTCACATCGAATTCCAGATCTTCGGCGACGGCAACGGCAATGCGATCCATCTGGGCGAACGCGACTGTTCGCTCCAGCGCCGCCACCAGAAGGTGCTCGAGGAAGCCCCCTCCCCCGTCATTTCGGCGGAGGAACGCGAACGCATGGGCGGGATCGTCGCCAAGGCGATGGCCGACATGGGCTATCGCGGCGCGGGTACGATCGAATTCCTGTGGGAACACGGCGAATTCTATTTCATCGAAATGAACACCCGGCTCCAAGTCGAACATCCCGTGACCGAGATGATCACCGGGCTCGACCTCGTCCGCGAACAGATTCGCGTGGCGGAGGGGCATCCGCTGACGCTGCGGCAGCAGGACGTTCAGTTCCGCGGCCATGCGATCGAATGCCGGATCAACGCCGAACATCCGCGCACCTTCGCGCCGTCGCCCGGGCTGGTCACGATGTTCCATGCGCCGGGCGGGATGCACGTCCGGGTCGATAGCGGGCTGTACGCGGGCTATCGGGTGCCCCCTTATTACGACAGCATGATCGCGAAGCTGATCGTCTATGGCACGACCCGCGCGGGTGCGTTGCGACGGCTGCGGCGGGCCTTGGAGGAATTCGTGATCGAGGGGCCGGTGACGACGATCCCCCTGCACCGGGCGCTGCTCGACGATCCCGATTTCCAGGCCGGGGACTATACGATCAAATGGCTCGAGGAATGGCTGGCGAAACAGGCTGACTGACGCGATGACGACGGCGACGATCTATCACAATCCCCGCTGCGGCACGTCGCGCACGACGCTGGCGCTGTTGATCGACCAGGGGGTCGCGGTGACCGTGGTCGAATATCTCCGGACGCCCCCGTCCCGCGACGAGCTTCGGCGACTCTACGCACGCGCGGGGATCGCGCCCCGCGACGGGCTGCGGCGGCGGGAGGAGGAGGCTAGGACGCTGATCGCCGCCGACCCTGCGCTGGACGACGACCGCGTCCTCGACGCGATGATCGCCGATCCGATCATCATCCAGCGGCCGATCGTCGAGACCGAAAAAGGCGTCCGGCTGGCCCGCCCGCCCGAAACGGTGCTCGATATCCTTTGATGCTACTGGCGCAGGCCTTGGTGGTGATGCCGCCCAAGCGGGCACCCACCGCGGCACTGCCCGATTCGTGAGCAGCATGCGGCCCCTATTTTGGCGGTTGAACGTCGATGCGGCTGCTGGCACGTTTGGTGCAAGGCGCCCGCGGGGCGAGGGTTCAACAACAAAAGGGGCAGCAGCGCCGTGAAAAAGGTCGAGGCGATCATCAAGCCCTTCAAGCTGGATGAAGTGAAAGAAGCGCTCCACGAAATCGGCGTCAGTGGGATCACCGTGACCGAGGCCAAGGGTTTCGGGCGCCAGAAGGGCCATACCGAACTCTACCGCGGCGCCGAATATGTCGTCGATTTCCTCCCCAAGGTGAAATTGGAGGTCGTGGTGGAGGATACGCTTGCCGACCGCGTCGTCGAAGCGATCGCCGCCGCCGCGCAGACGGGGCGGATCGGCGACGGCAAGATCTTCGTCATCCCGGTCGAAACCGCGCTGCGCATCCGCACCGGCGAACGCGACGACGCCGCTATCTGATTACGTCATCGACGCGTCATCCGCGCGATACACGGATGACGCAACGATCTGTCTCACCCGGCACCGCCGGACAACGCAAGAGGAAGACTACCCATGGCGATCAAGGCCAGCGACATTCTGAAGCAGATCAAGGACGAAGAGATCGAATGGGTCGATCTGCGTTTCACCGATCCCAAGGGTAAATGGCAGCATCTGACGATGGTCGCCTCGCTGATCGGCGAGGACGAACTGACCGACGGCCTGATGTTCGACGGATCGTCGATCGAGGGGTGGAAGGCGATCAACGAATCCGACATGATCCTGATGCCCGATATCCAGGCAGCCTATATCGATCCGTTTTCCGCGACGCCGATGATGATCCTGTTCTGCGACATCGTCGAACCATCGACCGGCGAAGGCTATAGCCGCGATCCGCGCACGACCGCGAAGCGCGCCGAGGCGTATCTGAAGGAAACGGGCATCGGCGATACCGTCTATGTCGGTCCCGAAGCCGAATTCTTCATGTTCGACAACGTCCAGTTCGACACGAATTACGCCGAATCCTACTTCAAGATCGACGATATCGAACTGCCGACGAACACGGGCCGCGACTATGAGGGCGGTAACCTGGGTCATCGCCCCCGCGCGAAGGGCGGCTATTTCCCCGTCGCGCCGGTCGACAGCGCGGTCGATATCCGTGCCGAGATGGTGTCGACGATGATCGAAATGGGCCTGCCCTGCGACAAGCATCACCATGAAGTCGCCGCCGCGCAGCACGAACTGGGCATGACCTTCGGCACGCTGACGCAGACCGCCGACCGGATGCAGATCTACAAATACGTCGTCCATCAGGTCGCGCACGCCTATGGCAAGTCGGCGACGTTCATGCCCAAGCCGATCAAGGAAGATAACGGTTCGGGGATGCACACCCATTTTTCGATCTGGAACGGCAAGAACCCGCTGTTCGCGGGCAATGGCTATGCGGGCCTGTCGGAAATGTGCCTGTTCTTCATCGGTGGCATCATCAAACATGCCAAGGCGATCAACGCCTTCACCAACCCGACGACGAACAGCTACAAGCGGCTGGTCCCGGGCTACGAAGCGCCCGTGCTGCTCGCCTATTCGGCGCGCAACCGGTCGGCATCGTGCCGCATTCCCTATGGCACCGGCCCCAAGGCGAAGCGCGTCGAAATCCGCTTCCCCGACGCGATGGCCAATCCCTATCTCTGCTATGCGGCACTGATGATGGCGGGCCTCGACGGAATCCAGAACAAGATCCATCCCGGTGAGGCGATGGACAAGAACCTCTACGACCTGCCGCCGGCCGAACTCGCCGAAGTGCCGACCGTCTGCGCCTCGCTGCGCGAAGCGCTCGATTGCCTGGGCGCGGATCACGACTTCCTGCTGAAGGGCGACGTGTTCACCAAGGACCAGATCGAAAGCTATATCGAATTGAAGATGGTCGATGTCGCCCGCTGGGAAATGACCCCCAGCCCGGTCGAATACGACATGTATTATTCGATGTAACAACGGCTGCCGATCCCCGGATCGGGTATCAGGGGGCGTCCGGAGCGATCCGGGCGCCCTTTTTTCATGGGCGCGCGCCCCCCGTCGGCAGGCCCGCGACGGCGGACGGCAACGTCAGGCGCGAAGGACGAATGGCTGGGCGTCTGATCCGAATTAACCGATTGATCGGGCACGCTATGTCCGGCGATGCGTTGACCCGTCATTCGATCCTTCGGAGAATGACATGACGACGCTCACCGCCCTCGCCCTCAACTGCACGCTCAAGGATGATCCGTCGGAAGACTCGTCGACCGATCGGATGATCGCGGTGCTCGCACAGCATTTCGGGGATCATGACGTGACGATCACCGACACGATCCGCATCGCCGCGCATAACGTCAAACCGGGCGTGACCAGCGACGAAGGCGATGGCGACGACTGGCCCGGCATCCGCGCGAAGATCCTCGCCGCCGACATTCTGATCTTCGGCGGCCCGATCTGGATGGGTCAGTTGGGCAGCGTCGGCAAGCGGGTGCTCGAACGGCTCGACGCCTTCATCTCCGAAACCGACGATCAGGGGCGGATGCCGAGCTATGGCAAGGTCGCCGTCGCGGCGATCGTCGGGAATGAGGACGGGGCGCATTTCTCGTCGGCGCAGATCTTTCAATCGCTCAACGATGTCGGCTTCACCATCCCCGCCGTCGCCGCCTGCTATTGGGTCGGCGAAGCGATGGGGTCGACCGATTTCAAGGATCTGGCGGCGGTGCCGGACAAGGTGACCGATACGGCGAAGATGGTCGGCAGCAACGCCGCCCATCTTGCCGGGCTGCTCAAACGATCGACCTATCCCGGCTGATCGCCTCCCGGGGGCATCGGGTGACGCGCCATCACCCGATACCCCCATCTACCTGCCCGTCAGCCGGTGCAGCCCGTGGTCCGCTCCGACCAGGTGATGTTCAATATCTTCCACCCCGCATCCTGCCGCACGAGGTCGATGTGATCGACGCCGCAATGGTCGATCTTTCCATCGATCAGGAAGTCGTACGGCGCCCACATCATCGCGATGTCGCCATCGATATCGATCGCGACATCGCGCAGCCGCTCTTCGACGCGTTCGGGCCCGGGCTTGATCCCCGCCGCGAAGTCCGCCCAGCTCAGATGACGGATGGCGCGCGTCCCATCGGCACGTTCCAGCGCGATCGTCGCGCCGCCTTCGGGACGCACCTCGGCCAGGATCGCTTGCGGATTGCGCGCCGCCAGCCCCGCGAGCATCGCCGTAACGGGGCGCATCACGCCCGCCTCTTCGGTGTCGGGCGGGGGCAAGGGGTTCGCAGGCGGCAGCCTGTCGGACTGCGCCGCGAGCAACAGCGCGAGCGCGGCGATCATTTCTGGCAGGCCACGATCGCGGCGATCACCGACAGCGTGTCGTCGGGATCGCGCACCTTGACCGTGTCGAGCCCCAGTTCCTTGGCGGGATAGTCATTGCCGCCGGGGAAGATCGCGTCGCCGATGAACATCATCTTGTCGAGCGCGATGCCGCTGTGATCGCGCAGCTTCTTCAACCCATAGGCCTTATCGACCCCTTCGCGGGTGATATCGATCGACGTCGCGCCGCCCATGTTGATCGACAGGCCGGGCAGCCGCGCCTTCAGATCCTTCTGGATGATCTTGCGCTTGGCGAAATCGGGATCCCATTTCTCCTTCGCCTCCAGCGGTGCCTGCTGGCCCAGCGCGGAAAAGGTGATCTGGCTGCCGCGGTCCTCGATCCGCTCGCCCCAGGTCTGCTCGGGGGTGAAGCCGGTCGCCTCCAGCGCCGCATCGAACGCGGTCAGGATTTTCTGCTTCGTCTCGTCATCGAACAATTCGGCATAGACCACGTCCCAACTGTCGCCCTTGTGCGTGTACAGCTTCGTTCCCGTCGTCGGCATCAGCCACAGGCGGGACAGATCGGCACGCGCGGGCAGGCGCGATGCGACCTGCTTGTCGAACTGGGGCCAGTCGCCCCCCGAAATGACCGCGACGTGCGCGACGCCGAGCAGGTCGGCGAGCGCTTCGCCCATCGACTCCTTGATCGGCTGTTTGCTTTCGGCCAGCGTGCTGTCGAGGTCGAAGGCGACGAGATCTTTCATTGGGCAGCTCCGATTCGGGGAATGATGTACTGGTCGATCGCCTGCGCGACGCCATCGGCGTCATTGGCGGCGGTCACGTCGTCGGCATGGTCCTGCACGCCTGCCGGAGCATTGCCCATCGCGACCGAATAGCCCGCGACCTTCAGCATCGGCACATCGTTATACTGGTCGCCGATCGCCGCGATCGCGGCCAGATCGACGTCATACGCCCTGGCGAGCGCGGTGATTCCGTCGCCCTTGTTGGCGGCGAGCGCGGTGACGTCGAGATAATAGGTCTGCGACTGGACGATCGTCGCGCGCGCGGCGAAGTCGGCGGCGGCGTCGTGCATGCTCGCCAGCAGCGCCTCGTCGTCACTGACGAAGGTGATCTTGTCCGCGGAATCGAGCAACCGGTCGAAATCGTCGGTGACGACGGGCGACTGGTTCGACGCCTTACGCTCGCTATCGACATGGTCGCCCCGATCGGTCGAGGCATACCAGACATCGTCGGCGAAGACCCAGCGGTCGACCGCCTTACCCGCCGCCAGCGCCATCATCCCGCGCGCGACCGCCGGATCGATCGCGTGGCGTTCGAGGACGGTGCCGTCGCGAGTGAACAAGATGCCGCCGTTGAAGGCACCCATCGGCCCATCGATGTCGAGCGTCTCGGCGATCGGCATCATCCCCGATCGCGGGCGGGCGCTGATGATCGTGAACCCGGCGTCACGGTCGCGCAGGCGCGCCACCGCGTCGACCGTCGCCGCCGTCACCTTCTTTTCCTTGTCGACCAGCGTGCCGTCGACATCGGACACGAGCAGCCTGATCGCGGTCACTGCGGCATTTCGACATGGCCGCCGAACCCATAGCGCATCGCCGACAGCAATTTGTCGCCGAACGTATGCTCGATCCGGCTGCGGTAGCGCGCGAACAGCGCCGCGGTCAGGACGTTGGCGGGCACCGCTTCCTCCATCGCCGCGTCGATCGTCCACTGGCCCTCACCCGAATCGGCGACATGGCCGCTGAAATCGCCCAGCTTCTGGTCCTTCGCCAGCGCATCCGCCGACAGGTCGAGCAGCCAGGACGAGATCACGCTGCCCCGGCGCCAGACTTCGGCGACATCGGTCAGGTTGATGTCGAACCGCTGGTCTTCGGGAAGCTTGTCCGACGATTTCGAACTCAGGATGTCGAAGCCCTCGGCATAGGCCTGCATCAGGCCATATTCGATGCCGTTATGGACCATCTTGACGAAATGCCCCGCGCCCGACGGCCCGGCGTGGATATAGCCGCGTTCGGCGCGATCGTCGTCGCTGGTCCGCCCCTTGGTCCGCGGGATCGACCCGAAGCCGGGCGCCAGCGTTGCGAAGATCGGATCGAGCTGGCGGACGATGTCATCCTCCCCCCCGATCATCATGCAATAGCCGCGCTCGAGCCCCCACACGCCGCCGGACGTGCCGACGTCGACATAGTGCAGCCCCTTGTCGCGCAGGTCCTTCGCGCGGCGGATATCGTCCTTGTAGAAGCTGTTGCCGCCATCGATCACGATGTCGCCCGCCGTCATCCGCTGGGCGAGATCGGCGACCGTCGATTCGGTCGGGCCGCCCGCGGGCAACATCACCCATACGATCGCCGGACTGTCGAGCTGCCCCAGCATATCGTCGATCGACGACGCCTTGGCGCCGCCATCGTCGGCCAAGGCGGCGACGGCCTTGTCGTCGCGGTCGTAGCCGACGACCTGATGGCCGTCCTTCATCAGGCGCCGTGCGATGTTCGCGCCCATCCGGCCAAGGCCGATCAATCCGATGTTCATGGCAACTGGCCCTTATGCGGTGGCAGGATGTTTGGCCGCGATCGCCGCGAGCAGATCGTCGAACGACGCCGCGAAGGACGCGACTCCTTCCTCGACCAGCGTATCGGTCACGCCGTCGAGGTCGAGCCCGAGCCGGTCGGCCTCCGCGATGACGTGCCGCGCGCCGTCGACATCGGCGCCCAGCGTCGGCGCGACGGTACCGTGGTCGCGAAACGCGTCCATCGTCTTGGGCGGGACGGTGTTGACCGTGTCGGGGCCGATCAGCATGTCGAGATACAGGACATCGGAATAATCGGGGTTCTTCGTCCCCGTCGACGCCCACAACAGCCGCTGCGGCATCGCACCCTTGGCGGCGAGTGCCTGCCACCGATCCGATGCGATGAATTCACCGTACCAGGCATAGGCCAGTTTCGCATTGGCGATCGCGACCTTCCCCTGCACCGCATCGAGCGCGTCGGCCTCATCGACGCTGGTCTTCTTCATCTCGGTGATCTTGTCGTCGATCTTGGTATCGATCCGGCTGACGAAGAAACTGGCGACGCTGGCGATCCGGTCGATCGGCTCGCCCCGCGCGGCGCGCTTTTCCAGACCCTCGACGAACGCCATCGCCACCGCCCTATACGCATCGATCGAAAACAGCAGCGTGACGTTGACGTTGATCCCCGCATCGATCGTCGACGCGATCGCGGGCACCCCGGCGGGCGTACCGGGAATCTTGATCATCAGGTTCGGGCGATCGACCGCGGCCCACAGCCGCGCCGCCTCCGCGATCGTCGCGTCGGTGTCATTGGCCAGATAGGGCGAGACCTCCAGGCTGACATAGCCGTCCTTCGCATCGAGCCGGTCGTAGACGGGCCGCAACGTGTCGGCGGCGGTCTGGATATCCTGCACCGCCAGATGTTCGTAGCGCGCCATCGTCGAGGCATCGGGGTTCGCCGCATCGAAGTCGGCCAGCGCCGGGTCATAGGCATCGCCATGGCCCATCGCCTTTTCGAAGATCGACGGGTTCGACGTGACCCCGGTCAGCCCGTCCTGATCGACGAGTTTCTGGAGCCCGCCCTCCGCCAGGAACTTGCGGTCGACGAAATCGAGCCAGACGGCCTGGCCCTGTTGTTCGAGGTCGTTGAGCGTACCCATTGTTTTTCTCCGATAATCTGGTGGCGCGCGCCGGGCGGGCACGTGCCGGGGCGATCAGCGCATCGTCTCACGCGCGACCTTGACGACATTGTCGACGGTAAAGCCGTATTTGTCCTGCAGCTTGGCGAGGGGCGCGGACGCGCCGAAGGTCGACATCGTCACGGTACGCCCCTTGAGACCGACGTATCGATCCCAACCGAGTTCTCCGCCCATTTCGATCGCGACGCGCGCGGTGACCGCGCTCGGCAACACGCTTTCCTTATACGCGTCGGACTGGGCTTCGTACCGGTGCCAGCTCGGCAGCGACACGACCCGGCTGTTGACGCCATCGGCCGTGAGCCGTTCATGCGCCTCGATCGCGAGCGACACTTCGGATCCGGTCGCGATCAGGATGACGTCTGGCGTGCCATCGCTGTCGGCCAGGACGTAACCGCCCTTCAGCACCCCCTCAGCGCTAGCATATTTGTCGCGATCGAGCGTCGGCAACGCCTGCCGCGACAGGACCAATGCGGTCGGCGTCCCGCTGTTGTCCATCGCCGCGCGCCAGGCATAGGCGACCTCGTTCGCATCACCGGGGCGATAGGTGTCGAGCCCCGGCGTCGCGCGCATCATCGCGAGCTGTTCGATCGGCTGGTGGGTCGGGCCATCCTCGCCGACCCCGATCGAATCATGCGTGAACACCCAGACCACGCCCAATTCCATCAGCGCCGACAGGCGGACGGGCGGGCGCATGTAATCGAGGAAGACGAAGAAGGTGCTGCCATAGCCCTTCAGGTGCGACAGCGTCATGCCGTTGACGATCGATGCCATGCCATGTTCGCGCACGCCGAAATGGAAATTGGCCCCGCCGTAATTGCCAGGTTCGAACGATGCCGCGCCCTTGATATCGGTCTTTGTCGACGGCGCGAGATCGGCCGATCCACCGATCAGCCACGGCACCCGCCCGACGATCGCGTTGAGCACCTTGCCCCCCGAATCGCGGCTGGCCAGCCCCTTCGCATCCGCCGGGAAGACGGGGATGTCGGCGTCCCAGCCGTCGGGCAGCTTGTCGGCCAACATCAGGTCGAGTTCGGCCCCCAGATCGGGATAGGCGTCGCGATACCGCCCGACCATCTCGACCCATTCATCGCGCAGCTTGCCGCCGCGATCCGCGATCGCACCCTTGAAATGGTCGGCGACGCCATCGGGCACGTAGAAGCTCTTGTCCTCCGGCCAACCATAGGCCTGTTTCGTCAGGCGGATATTTTCCTCGCCCAGCGGTTCGCCATGCGCCTTTTCGCTGCCCGCCTTGGGGCTGCCGTACCCGATCACCGAATGGATCACGATGAAAGTCGGCTTGTCGTTCGTCGCCTTGAACGTCTCGATCGCCTTGGCGAGCGCCGCCGTGTCGTTGGCATCGTCGATATGGATGACGTTCCAGCCATAGGCTTCGAACCGCAACCCGACGTCCTCGTCGAACGCCAGGTCGGTGCCACCCTCGATCGAGATATGATTGCTGTCGTACATCCAGCACAGGTTCGACAGTTTCAGATGACCGGCCAGGCTCGCCGCCTCGGCGCTGACGCCCTCCATCATGTCGCCATCGCCGCACAGCGTGTAGACGTCATGGTCGAACAGCGTGAAGCCGTCCTTGTTATAGCGTGCGGCCAACCACCGCTCCGCGATCGCCATGCCGACCGAATTGCCACAACCCTGCCCCAGCGGACCCGTGGTCGTCTCGACCCCGGTGGTGTGGCGATATTCGGGATGGCCCGGCGTCTTCGACCCCAATTGACGGAAATTCTCGATGTCGGACAGGCTGACCGCTTCCTTGCCCGATTTATTGCCGTCGGCGTCGATTTCTTCGATCCCGGCCAGGTGGATCAGCGCATAAAGCAGCATCGATGCGTGGCCGACCGACAGCACGAACCGGTCGCGGTTGGGCCAGTCGGCGTGCGCGGGATCGTAGCGCAGGAATTGCGACCACAGCGTGTAGCCGACCGGCGCCAGTGCCATCGGCGTCCCCGGATGACCCGAATTGGCCTTTTGCACTGCGTCCATCGACAAGGTGCGGATCGTGTCGATCGTCAATCGCGACAGGCTGCCGTCCTCGTGGATCGTCGGGGCGGTCTTGGTCGCGGCGGTATCTGTATCGGGCATAATCGGTCTCGCTCTTTCCCTGTCGAACGCCTCGCGTCCGATCCGGTTGCCAGTCAATCCGCGCCCTAGCCCGATGACCGTGCCCGTTCCAGTCGCGTAACGACGCCGTCGCACGCAATATAGGCGGCATCGACCTCGTCGAGGAACAGCCCGTGCCCAATGACCCCGGGCATCGCCTCGAGCCGCGTGGCGATCCGTCGCGGGTCCGTCAGGTCGAATCGGCAGTCGGCGACCAGATTGCCGCCATCGGTGCGATAGGGGGCGGCGCCGTCCATCCGGAGCGTCGCCGCCGACCCGAGCGTCGCGAGCACCGCCGATCGGGCGAAGGGCAGTATCTCCACGGGCACCCGGGCCGTCCCCAGCGTGGCGACGCGTTTCGATCCATCGGCGATCACGATCATCCGGCGCGATGCGGTCGCGACGATCTTTTCGCGCAGCATCGCCCCGCCCGCCCCCTTGATCGCGCGGCAGGCGTCGTCGATTTCGTCGGCCCCGTCGATCGTCAGGTCGACATGCGCGACATCGGCGAAATCGATGACCGCGATCCCGCGGTCGGCGGCGTGGCGTTCGGTCGCGATCGATGTCGCGACCGCGCGGATCGACAGACCGGCGGCGACCGCGCGTCCCAGCGCATCGATCGCGAAGGCCGCGGTCGTTCCCGTCCCCAGCCCGACGAGCATCCCGGCCCGGACCTCCGCCACCGCCGCGTCGGCGGCGACGCGCTTGTCGGCGGCGATATTTACGTCAGTATCCATGTATTTGTTGTTCCTCTGTCTGGATTTACCCGACGACGTGATCCATATGTGACGCAGTGCACCATCACATCCCCCCATGGAGAACGACGCGCCCGCGAGTCGGGTCAACGCGCCGGTCGCCCGATCGGGGATCCCGAGCGAAAGTATTTCCGTGACAGCGATTCCGTCGAACCGGCGATCTGTCCTGTTGATCGCGATGATCGGCGGCCTGTCGCTGGCCGCCTGCAGCGGTGGCGACACCGCGGCACAGGGCAAGGGCAAAGGCGACATGGGGCCGCCGACGGTCGGCTATGTCGTCGCCAGCGCCAGCGACGCCGCGGTCGTTACCGAACTGGCGGGCCGCACGTCCGCCTTCGAAAGCTCCGATGTCCGCCCCCAGGTTACCGGCCTGATCCGCCGCCGCTTCTTCACCGAAGGCAGCGTGGTCCGCAAGGGCCAGCCCTTGTACGAAATCGACCCGCGCACCTATCGCGCGGCGGTCAATCAGGCGCAGGCGAATCTGGCCAGCGCGCAGGCGAATGCCGAGGCGACCCGGGTCCAGGCCGAACGCTACAAGCCTCTCGCCGAGATCGAGGCGGTGTCGAAACAGGATTATACCAATTCGGTCGCACAGGCGCGCCAGGCGCAGGCGTCGGTGGGGCAGAACCGCGCCGCGCTCGACACCGCGCGGGTGACGTTGAGCTTCACGACCGTGCCCGCCCCCATTTCGGGGCGGATCGGGCGATCGCTGTTCACCGTCGGCGCGCTCGTGTCGGCGACGCAGACCGATCCGCTGGCGCAGATCCAGCGGCTCGATCCGATGTTCGTCGACATCCAGCAATCCTCCGCCGACGTGCTCGCGCTGCGCCGCAGCCTGTCGAACGGCACCACCGTTCCCGCCACCGCGCAGGTCAAGCTGATGCTCGAAGACGGCACCGACTATGGCTACACCGGGACGGTCGAATTTTCCGAAGCGCTGGTCGATACCCAGACCGGCACGGTGACGTTGCGCGCACGCTTCCCCAATCCCGACGGCCTGTTGTTGCCCGGCATGTTCGTCCGCGCCCGGCTGGCCCAGTCGATCGATCGGAGCGCGTTCCTGATCCCGCAACAGGCGGTCAGCCGCGATCCGAAGGGCAATGCGACCGTCGTCGTCGTCGGCCCCGGTAACAAGGCCGTCCAGAAAACCGTCAAGGCCGATCGCGCCCAGGGCAAATATTGGGTCGTCACCGACGGGCTGGCCGCGGGCGACAAGGTCATCACGCAAGGGCTGTCGAAACTGCGCCCGGGCCAGCCGGTGAAACCCGTCCCCGCCGACACGCCCGAACGCATCCAGTCGCAACCGCCCGGCGGCGCATCGGGTCAGAACGCCAACCAGACCAAGGCGGGCTGATCCCGCCATGCTGAGCCGTGTCTTCATCGATCGCCCGATTTTCGCCTGGGTGCTCGCCATCATCGTCATGCTGGGCGGCGTCGGCGCGATCATGGGGTTGCCGATCGCGCAATATCCCGATGTCGCGCCGCCGCAGGTGTCGGTGCGCGCGACCTATCCGGGCGCCAACGCGCTGACGCTGCAGAACAGCGTCACCCAGATCATCGAACAACAGCTGACCGGGATCGACGGGCTGCTGTATTTCAGCTCGTCCTCGTCGTCGCGCGGCGCGGTGACGGTGACGGTGACCTTCGCCAAGGGCACCGATCCCGACATCGCGCAGGTCCAGGTCCAGAATCAGGTCCAGCAGGCGATCAGCCGCTTGCCGCAGCAGGTCCAGCAACAGGGGCTGGTCGTCCGCAAATCCAACCCCGACTTCCTGCTGGTCGCGGGCGTCTACGACAGCACCGATCGCGCGACCGCGCAGGACGTGTCGGATTATCTGGTGTCGAATTTCCAGGACCCGCTGGGGCGCGTCCCCGGGGTCGGCGACACCAACGTCTTCGGGTCGCAATATGCGATGCGGATCTGGCTCGACCCCGCGCGGCTCGCCAGTTTCCAGCTCATGCCCAGCGACGTGATCACCGCGATCCAGAACCAGAATACCGAAGTCGCCGCGGGCGAATTGGGCGGCCAGCCATCGCCCTCGACCCAATATCTCAACGCCACCGTCACCGCGCAATCACGCCTCCAGACGCCCGAACAATTCGCCAATATCCTGCTCAAGACGCAGAATAACGGCGCGTCGGTCCGGATGAAGGATGTCGCGCGGATCGAACTGGGCGCGGAAAGCTATGCCGCGCGCAGCCGCCTGAACGGCCACCCCGGGGCGGGCATCGCGGTGCTGCTGGCGCCGGGTGCCGATGCGCTCAAGACCGCCGAACTGGTCAAGCAGTTCATCTCGACCCAGGAACGCAGCCTGCCGCCGGGGTACAAGGTCGCCTATGCGAATGATTCGACCGAATTCATCAAATTGTCGATCGAGGAGGTCATCAAGACGCTGATCGAGGCGGTGATCCTGGTCGTCGTCGTGATGTTCGTCTTCCTGCAAAGCTGGCGCGCGACGCTGATCCCGACGATCGCGGTTCCCGTCGTCCTGCTGGGCACGTTCGGGATTTTCTATCTCGCCGGATTTTCGATCAACACCCTGACCCTCTTCGGGCTGGTGCTGGCGATCGGCCTGCTGGTCGACGACGCGATCGTCGTGGTCGAAAACGTCGAACGGCTGCTCGACGAAAATCCCGACATGACGCCGCGCGAAGCGACGATCGAATCGATGAACGAAATCACCGTCGCGCTGGTCGCGATCGCGCTGGTGCTGTCGGCGGTGTTCCTGCCGATGGCGTTCTTCGGCGGGTCGACCGGGGTCATCTATCGTCAGTTCTCGCTCACGATCGTGTCGGCGATGATGTTGTCGGTGCTGGTCGCGCTGATCCTGTCGCCCGCGCTGACCGCGACGCTGTTGAAGCAGAAAAGCGCGGAGGAGCGCGAGGGATCGTGGGTCGATCGCCGCTTCCCCAGGGTCGCCGCCTTCTTCACGACCGCCAGCACAAAATTCAACGACGGCTTTGCGGCGATGACCAATCGCTACACCAGCGGCGTGCGCACGGTCGTCGAACGCAAATGGCTGTTCGGGCTGATCTATCTCGCGATCGTCGGGCTGCTCGTCATCCTGTTCGTGCGGATGCCGACCGGGTTCCTGCCCACCGAGGATCAGGGGATCGGCATCGTCCAGTTCCAGCTGCCCCCCGGCGCGACGCAGAATCGCACGGCAGAGGTGCAGTCGCAGGTCGAGAAATATTTCCTGACCAACGAAAAGCAGAATATCCAGACCGCCTTTTCGGTCAGCGGCATCGGTGGCGGTGGCGCGCCCGGCGGCCAGAATACCGGGCTGGGCTTCGTCGCGCTGAAGAATTGGAGCGAGCGCGAGGGCAAGGAAAACACCGCCGATGCGATCACGGCGCGGGCGTCCGCCGCCTTTGCCAATATCCGCGATGCGCGCGTCTATGCGCTGGTGCCGCCCGCGGTGCGTGGGCTGGGCCAGTCGAACGGCTTTACGATCGAATTGCAGAACACCAGCGGGATGCCGCTCGCCAAATTCCAGGCCGCGCGCGACCAGTTACTGGCCGCCGCGATGGCCGATCCGACCTTCGTCGGGGTCCGCCTGTCCGAATTGCCCGACGTCCCCACCGTCCATGTCGCGGTCGATCCGCAGAAACTCGCGGTGCTCGGCCTCAGCCAGTCGACGGTCAATTCGACGCTGTCGACCGCCTGGGGCGGGCAATATGTCAACGATTTCACCGATCGCGGGCGGGTCAAGCGCGTCTACGTCCAGGGCGATGCGCCCTACCGGTCGCAGCCGTCGGACCTCAACCAGTGGTTCGTCCGCGGATCGACCGGGGCGATGGCGCCGTTCAGTTCGTTCGCGACGACCAGCTGGGAAGTCGCCCCCGTGCTGCTGTCGCGGTTCAACGGCATCCAGAGCTACGAATGCCAGGGCTCGGCGGGTCCGGGTAAAAGCTCGGGCGACGCGATCGCGCGGATCACCGAACTCGCGGCGAAGATTCCCGGTACCAGCGTCGCCTTCTCGGGGCTGACCTATCAGGAGAAACTGTCGTCGGGGCAGGCGCCGATCCTGTACGGGTTGTCGATCCTGGTCGTCTTCCTGTGCCTGGCCGCGCTGTATGAAAGCTGGTCGATCCCGGTCGCGGTGCTGCTCATCATCCCCTTGGGCCTGGTCGGCGCGATCGTGTTCGTGACGCTGCGCGGGCTGACCAACGACGTCTATCTCCAGATCGGGCTGCTGACGACGATGGGGCTCGCGTCGAAGAACGCGATCCTGATGATCGAATTCGCCGAACAGGCCGAACGCAAGGGCGCGCGCGTGATCGACGCCGCGCTGGAAGCCGCGAAAATCCGGTTGCGACCGATCCTGATGACGTCGTTCGCGTTCATCTTCGGGGTGATGCCGCTGGCGCTGGCGACCGGCGCCGGCGCCAACAGCCGGATCGCGATCGGCACCGCGGTGATCGGCGGCATGCTGACCGCGACGATCCTGGCGGTATTCTACATCCCCTTCTTCTTCGTGATGGTCCGCCGCGGTATCCGTGACGGGATCGCGAAGCTGCGCGGACGCCCGACCGGGCATCGGGGGCATGACGATCCGCCCGCGCCGCCGATGCCGCCCGCGGCCGAACCAGCGGGCCGATCTTCTTCCGCGCCGGAGCCTGCGTGATGACCCGTTTCCCGATTCCAACGTTGCTGCTGGGTACGGCGCTCACCGGCTGTTCGCTGGCCCCCGCCTATGTCGAACCGGCGCTGCCCGTGCCGCCGTCATGGCCGGTTGGCGACGCCTATCTGCGCCAATCGGAAGCGACGTTGCCGACGGTGACCTATCGCGATGTCTTCACGGATGCGCGGCTCCAGACGATCATCGACCGCGCGTTGCAGAACAACCGCGACCTGCGCGTCGCCGCCGCGAACATCGCCGCCGCGCGCGCGCAATATCGCATCCAGCGCGCCGATATCCTGCCCCAGATCGATGCCACGGGACGCTATAGCTATTCGCAACGCGGTCGCGGCGCCGCCACGACGGCGACCGGCGGGACGGGCACCGGCGGCACTGGAACAGGGACCGGCGGCACTACGGGCACGGGCACGGGCACGATCTTCAACTCCAGCACGTCGGGCAGCAGCTTTTCGGTCGATCTGGGGACGACCGCCTTCGAACTCGACCTGTTCGGACGGATCCGGTCGCTGACCGGGGCCGCGCTCGACCGCTAT